>OBVS01000019.1_pt1 | contig 233681 bp, 249 predicted proteins | sample 1476211 | NCBI WGS metagenome assembly OBVS01 (sample SAMEA2580025, study PRJEB22360) | human gut metagenome | biome: human gut; feature: human-associated habitat; material: faeces | place: Denmark | collected 2008/2010 | reverse complement strand
AACTGGAGAAGTGGGGGAAGCCACTGTTCAACCGGAGAACCCAGCCTATACAGGAGTAGTGGAAGCCAAGGGAACACAGGAAGAAGGCCATGTTGGTGAAGCTCCAATTCAGCCTGAGAACCCAGTTTACCAAATAACGGAAGGAACAGTTACAGAAACAGAAACGGTGCTCCTTCCATATACAACCGAGTATGTAGCGGATGCCAATCGTTATACCGATGAAGAAAGCCTTCTTCAGAAAGGAGAGACCGGTAGCCAGGAAATTCGCCGTGTTTATAAGACGGTCAATGGTGAGAAGATTGGTGAGCCTCTCAGTACGACAACTGAAACGGTAAAAGCTCCTGTGACAGAAAAAATTAGTCGTGGGACTAAGGCGATTGAAGGCCAAACAGAGGATGTTTCGTTTGAAGAAATTCCATTTAAGACGGTAACCGAACAAGATGCCACCTTGCTAAAAGGGACCGAAAGGGTTTCTCAAGTCGGTAAAAATGGGAAGAAAAAAATCACCAAGGTCTATAAGACCATTAAAGGTGTCAAAACAACGGATGCTCCTACAATTTCTGAAGAAGTAGTAGAACAAGCCCAAGATCAGATCATTCAACAAGGGACCAAAGAACTTGATAAGCCTACCTTAACTTTGACCCAGGTCGATAAGGAAGAATTGAAGCGCAGTGCTAAAGCTACTTATCATTTGGACAAACCGGAAGGTGTTACTATTAAGTCCATCCAGGCTGTATTGAAGAAGGGCGACCAAGTGGTGAGAACTTTTACCCTTTCAGAGACGGACTTAGCAGCTGCTTTAGCGGACTTGGACTACTACAAGGATTATAGGCTTGCAACAACCATGGTGTATGACCGTGGAAATGGGGATGAAGAAGAAGTTCTCAAGGAAGAACCACTGAGAATTGATCTTAAAAAAGTTGAAATCAAAAACATCAAGGAAACCAGTCTGATTAGCGTGGATGACCAAGGTCTTGAGATCGATAGCAGCCTCTTGTCTGAAACACCATCAGATGTGAAGCCTTACTACTTAAAGGTCACTACCCATGATAATAAGGTTACAAAACTAGCCGTTGATAAAATTGAAGAAGTAACGGTAGATGGCGTGACCCTCTACAAAGTAACAGCCAAAGCTCCTGATCTCATCCAACGGACTGCGGACAACCAGTTCAGTGAGGACTATATCCACTATATTGCGAAACCAAAAGCACATGAAGGTGATGTCTACTACAATTTCAACGAACTTGTAAAAGCCATGCAAGCCAATCCGACTGGAACCTTTAAACTGGGTAGCAATATGAATGCGGCTAATGTCCAGCCAGCAGGGAAATCCTATGTGACCAATGCCTTCAAGGGAATTTTGGAAAGTACGGATGGAAATAAATTTGCCATCCATAACATTACAAGACCATTATTTGGAAACATCGAAGGTGGCTCGGTTAAGAATCTCTTGCTTGAAAATGTCAATATTGACCTACCTGGGACAGATCGAGTAGCACCAATCGCAGGTGTCATCAAAAACAATGCAACTGTCGAGAATGTTAAAGTAACAGGAAGTGTTGTTGGGAACAATGACGTAGCAGGGATCGTCAATAAAATTGATGGTAGTGGGAAGGTCAGCAATGTTGCCTTTATCGGGAAACTGCACGCTACTGGCAACAAAGGTGGCTATCTAGCGGGTGTTGTTGGTGAGAACTGGAAAGGTGTCGTTGAAAAAGCTTACGTTGATGCTGAAATCACTGGGAACAAAGCCAAAGCTGCAGGTCTCGTTTATTCCTCTCAAAATGGTGGAAATAACCACACAGTAGGTAAAGAAGGGGTTCTCAGAAACTCCGTTGCTAAAGGTTCGATTGAACTCAAAGAAGCTGTTCAGTCTGGTGGATTACTCGGGACCAACTGGGCCTTGGGGACTATTGAAGACAACATCACCATGATGAAAGTCAAAACTGGTGAGATGGTCTTTGGTCACTCAGATATTGACGCAGATGATTATTTCACCTATTCAAGAACCAAGCGCAATTACAGTGTGGAAGGCGTGAGTGAAGGGAAGAAAACCTTTAACAACTCCCGTAAAATCCCTAGCATCTCGCTGGCAGAAGCTGAACAGAAGATCGAAGCAATGGGAATCACTGCTGATAAATTTACCAGCAGCAAACCGATTGAAGATACGCTCAATCACCTTGTTAGCAAAGACGATCAATACAAGGCCATCACTGCTTACGATGCGACTCGTGAGTTAGCTTACCGCAATATTGCTAAATTGCAACCATTCTACAACAAAGAATGGATTGTCGACCAAGGGAATAAATTGGCTGCAACGAGTCCTCTCTTGACCAAGGAAGTCTTGTCTGTGACCGCTATGAAGGGCAATGATTTTGTCACGGAACTAGCGGATGCGGATCACATCCTGATCCATTATGCCGATAAGACAAAAGATATCTTTAGCATGACGCCGAAAGACTCTAAAGTTAAACAAATCAAAGAGTACAGTGTATCGGAGCTCGGTGAAGTGGTCTATACGCCAAATATGGTGGACAAAGACCGGAGCGATCTCATTGGTGCGATCGTTGAAAAATTAAGCCCTGTCGAATTACAATCAGATCCAATCTACACCCATCTTGGTAGAACAGGTCCTAACAAGGTCAATGCTATTAAGAACCTTTACCTTGAAGAAAGCTTCCAAGCAGTCAAGGATAATTTGACTCACTTTGTCAAACAGTTGGTTGAAAACCAAGACCATCAATTGAACACAGATGAGGCTGCCAAACGGGCCCTTATCAAGAAAGTTGATGACAACAAGGCCGCTGTTCTTCTTGGTTTGTCTTACCTCAATCGTTACTACGGAGTTAAGTTTGATAACTTCAATATCAAGCAACTCATGTTGTTCAAGCCAGATTTTTATGGGAAGAATGTTGATGTCTTAGACCGTTTGATTGAAATTGGTTCAAAAGAAGACTACATCAAAGGGACTCGTACCCACGATGCCTTCCGTGAAGTTGTGGCTAAATCGACTCTTTCTGGTAACTTAAATGACTTCTTGAAGTACAATATGGAGCTCTTTACAAAAGAGACAGACTTGAACGATTGGTTCATCAAAGCAACCAAAGACAATGTCTATATTGTGGAGCCTGAGACGACCAATCCAGCATTCGCGTCTGCTAAACACAGAGCCTATGAGGGCTTAAACAATGATGTTCACGGTAAAATGATCTTGCCACTCTTGAACTTAAAAGATGCTCATATGTTCTTGATTTCAACTTACAACACTATGGCCTATAGTTCCTTCGAGAAATATGGCAAGAACACGGAAGCTGAACGAACGGCCTTCAAAGAGGAAATTGACAAGGTAGCGAAAGGCCAACAGAATTACCTAGATTTCTGGTCACGTCTAGCAACGGATAAGGTTCGCAATCAGCTCTTGAAGAGCAACAATATGGTGCCGACCCCTGTCCTTGATAACCAAAACTACAAGGGCATTAGTACAGACCGTTATGGACATACCAACAGTGGCAAGGATGTGGCTCCAATCCGTGAATTGTATGGTCCAACCGATCGTTATCATGCGACAGATTGGCGCATGGGAGCAGTGGCGCGAATTTACGGAAATCCATATAAAGATGACTCTGTCTTCTTCATGGTGACCGATATGATCAGTGACTTTGGGGTCTCTGCCTTCACGCACGAAACGACGCACGTCAATGACCGTATGGTTTACTTAGGTGGTTGGAGACACCGCGAAGGAACTGATATTGAAGCCTTTGCCCAAGGAATGTTGCAAACACCATCCGTATCCAATCCAAATGGGGAATACAAGGCCTTAGGTATCAACATGGCCTATGAGCGTCCTAACGATGGAAACCAATGGTACAACACTAATCCAAATTACCTTCAATCACGCGATGAAATTGATCGTTACATGAAGGGGTATAACGATACGCTCATGCTTCTGGATTACCTAGAAGGAGAAGCCGTCCTCAATAAAGGCAGTCAAGACTTGAACAATGCATGGTTCAAGAAGGTTGATAAACAATACCGAGGGGCTAATACCAAGAATCAATTTGATAAGGTGCGTCCTTTGAGTGATGAGGAAAAAGCCATCACCTTACATTCAGTAGATGATCTCATCACCAACAACTTCATGACCAATCGTGGTCCTGGAAATGGTGTCTATAATCCATCAGACTTTGGCTCAGCCTATGTGACGGTGCCGATGATGACAGGGATCTATGGTGGAAACACCAGTGAAGGGGCTCCTGGAGCCATGTCCTTCAAACACAATACCTTTAGACTCTGGGGCTACTATGGTTATGAAAAAGGCTTCTTAGGCTATGCTTCAAACAAGTATAAACAAGAATCCAAACAAGCAGGTCATGCGACTTTAGGGGATGATTACATCATTCAAAAGATTTCTGATGGAACATTCAGTACCCTTGAAGACTGGAAGAAAGCATACTTCAACGAAGTGGTGACCAGTGCTAAAAATGGACTTCAGGCTATTGAAGTTGATGGGACTACTTATAGCACTTATGATGACTTAAAACAAGCCTTTGCAACTGCGGTTGAAAAAGATCAGGCCAGCTTGAAGAATGGTTCTGTCAAATTTGACAATACCCTTGCCTTGAAAGAAAAAATCTTTAAGAAATTACTGCAACAAACAGACAGTTTCAAAACGTCTATCTTTAAATAATCGAATTCTCTCATCTGCTGAGCAGGTGAGAGTTTTTTAGAAGAAAAAATGAATAGAGGTGGACAAAGCGTCTAAAAATTAAAAGAAATCAATCGTAGATAGGAAAAATTATCATATTAAAAAAATAACGTAATTTCACTAAAACGCTTACTTTTATAGGAAATATTTGACTATTATATCTTTTAGGAGTAAACTAAGGAGGTAAAATTTATAAAAGGAGAATTCATCATGAATTTAACATTTTTAGGTCTTTGTTTAGCCTGTTTTGGTGTATCACTGGCAGAAGGTTTGATGATGAGTAGCTTATTGAAATCTGCGTCTCGTCAACCAGAAATTATCGGTCAATTGCGTAGCCTCTTGATTCTTGGTGTTGCCTTTGTCGAAGGTACTTTCTTCGTAACCTTGGTTATGGCCTTTATTATCAAATAGACGCTTCTATTTTAGAAAAGGAGGTGTCAAACCTTGGAAGAAAGTATCAATCCAACGATTACTCTTGGACCTGTATCTTTTAATTTGACCCTACTTGCTATGACCCTGATTTCTGTTTTCGCCGTTTTTGGCTTCATTTATTGGGCCAGTCGAAAAATGTCGATCCGACCAAAAGGCAAACAAAATGTGCTGGAATACGCATATGACTTTGTCGTAGGCTTTACAAAAGGAAATATTGGGGAACATTACATAAAGGACTATTCCTTGTTCTTGTTTGTTCTTTTCCTCTTTCTTTTAGTAGCCAATAACATTGGATTGATGGCTAAAATCGAAACGACCAATGGTTACAATTTGTGGACATCACCAACCGCTAACCTGGGTTATGACTTTGCCTTTTCATTTTTGATCACCTTAATCGCCCATGTAGAAGGAATTCGCAGACGTGGTGTGAAGGAATATTTAAAGGCTTTTGTGACACCCGGATTTATGACCCCCATGAATATTTTGGAAGAATTAACGAACTTTGCCTCCTTGGCCCTTCGGATCTTCGGAAATATCTTTGCGGGTGAGGTACTAGCAAGCTTGCTTGTGACTTTGTCGCATCAAGCTGTTTATTGGTATCCATTTGCCTTTATTGGAAGCATGGCGTGGACAGCGTTTTCGATTTTCATTTCATGTATCCAAGCCTATGTGTTTACCATGTTGTCATCAATTTATATTGGTAAGAAAATTAATGGTGAAGAGTAAGTAGAGGAGGAGTAGAAGAATGCATGTATCAATGAGTGAAATTATTGGTAACTTTATTCTCATTGCTGGTTCCTTCCTATTATTAATCTTTTTAATAAAGAAATTTGCATGGAACAATATCAATGGAATTTTAGAAGCGCGTGCCAAAAAGATTACAGATGATATTGATGGAGCAGAATCAGCTCGTCAAAAAGCTGAGGAACTAGCAAGTAAACGTGAAGAAGAGTTGGCAGGGAGCCGCAAAGAAGCTGCGTCTATTGTCGAAAATGCAAAGGAAACTGCAGAAAAGAACAAATCTCAGATCCTTTCAGAAGCCACTCAAGAAGCAGTACGTTTGAAAGAAAAAGCGCAACAAGAAATTGCGCATAACAAAGAAGAAGCATTGAACAGTATCAAAGGTGATGTGGCAGATCTCACTGTCAATCTTGCCAGCAAATTGTTGAGCCAACAGCTGGATGCTGAAGGTCAACGCCAACTGATCGATCGCTATCTTGATGAATTAGGAGAAGCCTAATGGACAAAAAGCAACTGATGGTGATTGAGAAATATACCCAGCCTTTTGTTCAATTGGTCTTTGAAAAAGGAGAACAAGACCTAGTCTTTGAAAAATTGACTCAAATCAAGGCTATTTTTGAAGAGACTGGACTTGCTAACTTCTTAGCTCATATCGGTGTAGAGGATGAAGAGAAAGCAAAAAGTCTCAGACTTTTTCAACCCTCGGATTCACAATTACTCGACCATTTGATTGAAGTGGTTATTCTCAATCATCGTGAAGCCTTATTTTATGACATTGTAACGATTTGTTTGGATCAGATTCAACTGTTGAGCAACGCATTTGTCGTCACTGTTACGACAGTTGCTGGTTTGGATCCTGTTCAAGAGCAAAAGCTAGTACCCATTATCGAAAGAAAATTTGGGATTCAAGTTCGCTCGATCCAACAAAAGATCGATCCAGATTTAATTGGTGGCTTTGTCGTGACAGCCAATCATAAAACGTTGGATACCAGTCTCAAACACCAATTGCAAGTTATAAAATCTAAATTGAAATAGAAAGTGGTGTGAATTTTGGCGATTAACGCACAAGAAATCAGCGCTTTAATTAAGCAACAAATTGAAAATTTCAAGCCAAACTTTGACGTCACTGAGACAGGTGTTGTAACCTACATTGGTGACGGGATTGCCCGCGCTCATGGGCTTGAAAATGCCATGAGTGGTGAGTTGTTAATCTTTGAAAATGGCTCATACGGGATGGCCCAAAACTTAGAAACAACGGATGTCGGAATCATCATCTTGGGTGATTTCACGGATATTCGTGAAGGAGACTCTGTCCGTCGTACAGGTAAAATCATGGAAGTCCCTGCAGGGGATGCCTTGATTGGTCGTGTTGTCAACCCACTTGGCCAACCAGTAGATGGTTTGGGTGAGATTGTGACAGATAAATTCCGTCCAGTTGAAACACCAGCTCCTGGTGTTATGCAACGGAAATCTGTCTCAGAACCCCTACAAACTGGTTTGAAAGCCATTGATGCCCTTGTTCCAATTGGACGCGGTCAACGGGAATTGATCATCGGGGACCGTCAAACAGGGAAAACTTCGATTGCCATCGATACCATTTTGAACCAAAAGGGTCAAGACATGATCTGTATCTATGTGGCTATTGGTCAAAAAGAATCAACAGTTCGTACGCAAGTAGAAACTCTCCGTAAATACGGAGCTATGGATTATACGATTGTGGTAACCGCTTCGGCTTCTCAACCGTCTCCATTGCTTTATTTGGCACCTTATGCTGGGGTTGCCATGGCAGAAGAGTTCATGTATAACGGTAAACATGTTTTGATCGTCTATGATGATTTGTCAAAACAAGCCGTAGCTTACCGTGAATTGTCCCTTCTTCTTCGTCGTCCACCAGGACGTGAAGCCTTCCCAGGGGATGTCTTCTATCTCCACAGCCGTTTGTTGGAACGTTCTGCGAAAGTTTCGGATGAATTGGGTGGGGGTTCTATTACAGCTCTTCCAATCATTGAAACCCAAGCAGGGGACATCTCCGCTTATATCGCAACCAATGTGATTTCGATCACAGACGGACAAATCTTCTTGCAAGATAGTTTGTTTAATGCCGGTATTCGTCCAGCCATTGATGCCGGATCTTCTGTTTCCCGGGTTGGTGGATCTGCTCAAATCAAGGCTATGAAGAAGGTTGCTGGTACCCTTCGTATCGACCTCGCTTCCTACCGTGAGTTGGAAGCCTTCACGAAATTTGGTAGTGATTTGGATGCTGCGACTCAAGCGAAATTGAACCGTGGTCGTCGGACAGTGGAAGTCTTGAAACAACCTGTTCATGAACCATTGACAGTTGAAAAACAAGTCGTGATCTTGTATGCCTTGACTCATGGTTTCTTAGATAGTGTTCCAGTAGACGACATTCTTCGTTTCCAAGAAGAGTTGTTTGATTACTTTGAAGCACATTATCATCAAATCTTTGAGACGATTCGTTCGACACATGATCTTCCAGCAGAAGAAGAACTGGATGCAGCCCTTACTGAATTTGTCAACCAGTCAAATTTCAAATAGAAATAGGAGTGGAAGATGGCAGTTTCATTAAATGATATTAAAAATAAAATTGCATCCACAAAAAACACCAGTCAAATCACCAATGCCATGCAGATGGTGTCCGCTGCCAAACTTGGTAAATCTGAGCAGGCAGCCAAGGATTTTCAGGTTTATGCTGCTAAGGTTCGTAAGCTCTTAACAGACTTGCTCCATGGACATGAAACAGAAAATACCAAGTCCCATCCGATGTTGGTGAGTCGTCCGGTAAAAAAGACAGCTTATATCGTTATTACATCTGATCGTGGTTTGGTCGGGGGTTACAATGCCTCCATCCTTAAAACCATGATGGAAATGAAGGCAGAATACCATCCAACTGGAGATGACTTTGAAGTGATCTGTATTGGAAGCGTCGGTGCGGATTTCTTCCGTGCCCGTGGGATTCAGCCGGTTTATGAATTGCGTGGTTTGCCTGATCAGCCTAGCTTTAAGGAAGTTCGCAAGATCATTTCGAAAACAGTCCAAATGTATCAGGAAGGCTTGTTTGATGAGTTGTACGTCTGTTACAACCACCACGTCAACAGTTTGACGAGTCAAATGCGGGTGGAACAAATGCTTCCAATTATTGATTTGGACCCCAATGAAGCGGATGAGGACTATGTATTGAATCTAGAATTGGAATCTAGTCGAGATGCCATTTTGGATCAATTGCTTCCTCAATTTGCTGAAAGCATGATCTATGGTGCCATTATTGATGCTAAAACAGCTGAAAATGCTGCTGGGATGATGGCCATGCAAACTGCAACAGACAATGCCAAGAAAGTCATTGATGAATTAACGATTCAATACAACCGTGCTCGTCAAGCAGCGATTACACAAGAAATTACCGAAATCGTTGCGGGTGCTAGCGCCCTTGAATAGTTGTCGGATACAATTTTAAATACAAAAACAGATGCTTGAAAGAGAACTTTTGAGCAGTAGAAATTACTTAGAATAGGAGAATGACATGAGTTTAGGCAAAATTTCTCAGGTCGTAGGTCCCGTCGTAGACGTTGCCTTTTCCGTTGGAGATAAACTTCCTGAGATCAATAATGCGCTTGTAGTCTATAAAAATGACCAACAAAAATCGAAAGTCGTTCTTGAAGTAGCTTTGGAACTTGGTGATGGGGTCGTACGGACCATCGCCATGGAATCAACTGATGGTTTAACACGTGGAATGGAAGTCTTGGACACAGGTCGTCCAATCTCTGTTCCAGTCGGAAAAGAAACCTTGGGACGTGTCTTCAATGTTCTTGGAGATACCATTGACTTGGATCAACCTTTTCCTGAGGATGCTCCTCGTGACTCCATCCACAAAAAAGCTCCATCCTTTGACGAGCTCTCTACTTCAGAAGAAATTCTTGAAACAGGGATCAAGGTTATTGACCTCTTAGCCCCTTATTTGAAAGGTGGGAAGGTCGGACTCTTCGGTGGTGCCGGAGTTGGGAAGACCGTCTTGATTCAAGAATTAATCCATAATATTGCCCAAGAACACGGTGGGATTTCTGTATTTACCGGTGTTGGGGAACGGACACGTGAAGGGAATGACCTTTACTGGGAAATGAAAGAATCTGGCGTTATTGAAAAAACAGCCATGGTCTTTGGACAAATGAATGAGCCACCTGGAGCACGGATGCGTGTTGCTTTGACTGGTTTGACCATTGCGGAATACTTCCGTGATGTCGAAGGTCAGGACGTTCTCTTGTTTATCGACAATATCTTCCGTTTCACCCAAGCCGGTTCAGAAGTATCAGCCCTTTTGGGACGGATGCCTTCAGCCGTTGGTTACCAACCTACTTTGGCAACTGAAATGGGGCAATTGCAAGAACGGATTACGTCAACCAAGAAAGGTTCTGTTACATCCATCCAAGCCATCTATGTGCCAGCCGATGACTATACAGACCCAGCGCCAGCAACCGCCTTTGCCCACTTGGATTCAACAACCAACTTGGAACGTAAATTGGTACAATTGGGGATCTACCCGGCGGTGGACCCATTGGCATCAAGCTCACGTGCCCTTTCTCCAGAAATCGTAGGAGAAGAACACTATGCAGTAGCATCTGAGGTCAAACGCGTCCTTCAGCGTTACCATGAATTGCAAGATATCATTGCGATCTTGGGGATGGATGAATTGTCTGACGAAGAAAAGACCTTGGTTGCTCGTGCTCGCCGGATCCAATTCTTCTTGTCACAAAACTTCAACGTTGCCGAACAATTTACCGGTCAACCTGGTTCATACGTACCTGTTGCAGAAACTGTTCGTGGTTTTAAAGAAATCTTGGACGGAAAATATGACCATCTTCCTGAAGATGCCTTCCGTGGTGTTGGATCGATCGAAGATGTGATTGCCAAAGCTGAAAAAATGGGATTCTAAGAAGAGGTGAAAGATGAGTCAAATGAACGTCCAAATCGTTACACCGGATGGACTGGTTTATGATCATCATGCCGCATTTGTATCTGTCAAGACAATTGATGGTGAATTAGGGATTTTACCTCATCATATCAATACCATTGCGGTTTTGGCTGTAGACCAAGTAAAGGTTCGTCGTGTCGACGATGACAAACATATTGATTGGATTGCAGTCAATGGGGGGATTATCGAAGTAGCAGATAATGTTATTACCATTGTTGCCGATTCTGCCGAACGTGCTCGAGATATCGACATTAGTCGTGCAGAACGTGCCAAACTGCGAGCTGAAAAAGCGATTGAAGAAGCCAAAGATCAGCATTCGGTTGATATGGAACGTCGTGCTAAAATTGCTCTTCAACGCGCCATTAACCGGATTAATGTCGGAAATCGTTTATAAGATATTCAAAATAAGGTGGAGGTTTTGTCCTCACCTTATTTTTGTTGGGAGAGAATCAAAAGAAGAAAGTACGGACCAAATATGGTATAATAGCTGTATGATTCAAATGATTTTTAATCTTTCAAGCCATCTATTGTTTATCTTTTTTGCCTATTACCTATTGTTGAACCTGGTTCAATGGGAAAAGTTTTTAAAAGTAAGTGCTGAAAATGCGGTTAAAATCCGTTTTTTGATCTTGATGATCAGTGTTGGAATAGGCTATCTAGCCAGCTCATTTTTTATCAGTGTATATGAGATGAGTCGGCAGATTTTTATTGGCCAATTCTAGCCACATTTTATAAAAAATATGGTATGATAGAAAGCGTGACTTTAAGAAATTGGAGAACAATCCCGTATGGAAAAAATAATCGTTAATGGTGGTCATAATCGACTGGTTGGAACCGTCAAAATCGAAGGAGCCAAAAATGCTGTCCTTCCTCTTCTTGCTGCAACAGTTCTAGCAAGCGAGGGCGTGACAACCTTGAAAAATGTACCTGTTTTATCAGATGTCTTTACAATGAACAATGTTGTTCGTGGGTTGAATGCACAAGTGACCCTCAATGAAGAAGAAAATACAGTTGTCGTAGATGCACGAGAGAAATTGTCTGAAGAAGCGCCTTATAAATATGTGAGCAAGATGCGGGCTTCTATCGTTGTCTTGGGTCCTGTCTTGGCACGCAATGGCCATGCCAAAGTTTCTATGCCTGGAGGCTGTACGATCGGTAGTCGTCCTATTGACCTCCATCTCAAAGGTCTGGAAGCTATGGGGGCTGAAATTACCCAAACAGCCGGCTATATTGAAGCAAAAGCAGATCGTCTCAAGGGTGCACACATCTATATGGACTTCCCATCAGTAGGTGCGACACAAAATATTATGATGGCCGCAACTTTGGCTGATGGAGTCACTGTGATTGAAAATGCAGCTCGGGAACCTGAAATTGTTGACCTAGCTCTCTTGCTAAATAAAATGGGGGCTAATGTTAAGGGTGCAGGAACTGAGACCTTGACCATTGTTGGTGTGGAAAGCTTGCATGGTGCAGATCACAATGTTGTGCAAGACCGCATCGAAGCTGGAACCTTTATGATTGGGGCAGCCATGACTGGTGGAGATGTCTTGATCGAAGATGCCATTTGGGAACACAACCGTCCGCTTCTATCTAAGATGCAGGAGATGGGTGTAACGGTAACCGAAGAAGAAAATGGAATTCGGATTCAATCGGATATCAGTAAGCTCCGTCCAGTGACGGTTAAAACCCTTCCCTATCCAGGATTCCCAACCGATATGCAGGCTCAGTTCACAGCCTTGATGGCCATGGCTAAAGGTGAGTCTACCATGATTGAAACGGTCTTTGAGAATCGCTTCCAGCATTTGGAAGAAATGCGTCGGATGGGCGTTCACTCAGACATTATGCGGGATACAGCTCGTATCGTTGGAGGGGAAAGCCTCCAAGGTGCAGAGGTCATGTCGACCGATTTACGAGCGAGTGCAACCTTGGTCTTGATGGGCTTGGTAGCAGAAGGAGAGACGAAAGTCAGCAAATTAAGTCACTTAGACCGTGGTTATTATCAATTCCATGAGAAATTGGTGGCGCTAGGTGCAGACGTGAAACGTGTAGAGGAAGAAGACGATGAAAACTAATCTTCGCTATGTTGGAAAACAGCTAGGAATTGTCCTCCTGTTGGCTGTGATTGGAATCATCATTTTTGCAGTTGGTTTGGTCATTGGTTATGGAGTGATTGGAGATGGAAAAAATCCATGGTCCATTCTCTCTCCGGACACTTGGTCAGAGATCATTGGAAAGCTAACAGGCAAATAAGCTTTTAACTAAAATTGAGTAAAAAGGAGAGCAGCGAATCGAGTCAGTGACCCATCTAGCGCTGCTCTTTTTTGGAGAGAGGCATGACAAAACAAGTATTCACAAAACGAACCAAACAAACCCTAGCAGGTTTTGTGGTGGCAACGGCCCTAGCTATCGGGGGCTATTATTTTAATCAACCGACGGTAAAAGAAGCGACGGATCAGGTTGTTTCGGTGGTGACTAGTAGCCAACAAGAAACACCTAGTAAAGAGTTAGCTAGCTCTGTATTAACGAAATCTGCCCGTTCACAATTGGGAAATGACTTGGAATGGAACGGTGCTGGAGCCTTTGTAGTTAAGGGGAATCGAACAGATCTGGATGCCAGTGTGGCTAGTCAACCCTATGCAGATAACAAGACAAAAGAAGTGAATGGAAAGACCGTACCGACGGTTGCGAACGCTATTATGACCAAGGCGACTCGCCAGTACAGAGATCGAGATGCAACAGGTAGTGGCCTAACCGATTGGAAACCAGCAGGTTGGCATCAGGTCCACAATCTATCCGGTGAGTATGACCATGCTGTGGATCGGGGCCACCTATTGGGCTACGCCTTGATCGGCAATCTCAAAGGTTTCGATGCTTCGACTAGCAATCCCAAAAATATCGCTGTGCAAACGGCTTGGTCCAATCAAGCCAATGATCCTCATTCCACTGGTCAAAACTACTACGAGACCCTGGTTCGAAAAGCACTGGATAAGAACAAACGGGTTCGCTATCGGGTCACTTTGATCTATAATCAGCCAGAAGATTTGATTCCTTTGGGGTCTCATATTGAAGCCAAATCAAGTGATGGGACCCTTGAGTTCAATGTCTTTGTTCCCAATGTACAAAGTGGGATTAGCCTGGATTACCAGACAGGAAAAGTAACCGTTCATCAATAAGCTAGAAAGCATGGCTATTTAAGTTATTTTTAAGAATGGGGTGTTACAATTGCATACCTTCTTTAAGAGAAAGGAGAATGTATGAGAACCATTTTTCGATTTTTCAGAGGAATCCTTCGCATGGCTTGGAGTCTTTTTTGGGGATTTTTCTGGACCATTGCCATCAGTTTTCTCGTCCTAGTGGGGATCATCTATTTCACAGATTCTCCTAGTTCTGGTATGGATGGATTTGGACGAGCTGCCCAAAAGGTTGTCTATCAAGTCGGCAATTTATTTGGAGATCAGAGTTTTGCATCGCGCTTTGGGATGGCACCTAGCTCACAGACCACGCAGACGGACAATCATGAGCATAGCGGTGCTCGCTGGGAGAAAGCGGAGGCCACGGTCTACCTGGATCCCAATATCAGTCAAACTTTTGTAAAAGCTTATCGGGATGCTATTGAGGCTTGGAACCAAACAGGCGCCTTTACCTTCAAGTTGGTTACAAATGAAAAAGAGGCTAATGTGGTCTTGACGGAAATGGATAACGCATCGGTTTCTGCTGCTGGAGAGACTGCCTCTCAGACCAACCTCTTAACCAACCGCTTCACCCACATCACAGTGCGTCTCAATCGCCATTATCTTTTAAACTATGTCTATAACTATAGTTATGATCGGATTGTCAATACAGCTGAGCATGAGCTAGGCCATGCCATTGGGCTGGACCACACTGATGGAGAATCGGTCATGCAACCAGCTGGCTCCTTCTACAGTATTCAGGATACAGATGTGGAAGCAGTCCGACAATTATACAAGGAAGAATAAGTTTTAAAATACTTTCTAAAAGTTCTGAGCCTCAAGGGGCTCAGGATTTTTTTGATTGCTCGTCTTTCCTTGTTTAATCTGAAAAAAGATAGTAAAATAGGGACATGATTATTTTACAAGCCAACAAAATTGAACGCTCTTTTGCAGGGGAGGTTCTTTTTGATAATATCAGCCTGCAAGTGGATGAACGGGACCGGATTGCCTTGGTCGGAAAGAACGGAGCAGGCAAGTCTACCCTCTTGAAAATCTTGGTGGGAGAAGAAGAGCCAACTTCTGGAGAAATCAATAAAAAACGGGACCTTTCCCTCTCTTATCTGGCTCAAGATAGTCGCTTTGAGTCATCCAATACCATTTACGAAGAGATGCTCCATGTCTTTGACGACCTCCGTAAAACGGAGAAAACTTTGCGGCAGATGGAGCTTGCGATGGGGGAAAAAACTGGGGCTGACTTAGAAAAACTCATGCAGGATTATGACCGTCTATCGGAAGAATTCCGTCAGGCAGGTGGCTTCACCTATGAAGCAGATATCCGCGCTATTCTGAACGGCTTTAAGTTCGATGAGTCTATGTGGCAGATGAAGATTGAAGAGCTATCTGGTGGGCAAAATACCCGTCTGGCTCTGGCCAAGATGCTCATGGAAAAACCAAATCTCTTGGTACTGGACGAGCCGACCAACCACTTGGATATTGAGACCATCGCCTGGTTGGAAAACTATCTGGTCAACTATAGTGGGGCCCTTCTTATTGTCAGCCACGACCGCTATTTTCTCGATAAAGTTGCTACCATTACACTGGACTTGACCAAGCATTCTTTAGATCGCTATGTCGGTAATTACTCCAGCTTTGTCGAGCAAAAAGAACAAAAATTGCTGACCGAAGCCAAGAACTACGAGAAGCAACAAAAAGAAATTGCTGCGCTGGAAGACTTTGTTAATCGCAATTTGGCGCGGGCTTCGACTACCAAGAGAGCCCAGTCTCGGCGCAAGCAGTTGGAAAAAATGGAGCGTCTAGACAAACCTGAAGCTGGGACCAAGTCTGCCCATATGACCTTCCATTCTGGTAAGACATCGGGAAATGTCGTCCTGACAGTAGAAGAGGCAGCCGTCGGCTATGACGATCAAATCCTCTCAGAGCCGATCAATCTGGATATCCGCAAGATGAATGCGGTCGCTATTGTAGGACCAAATGGGATTGGGAAATCTACTCTTATCAAGTCCATCATTGGGCAGATTCCTTTTATCAAGGGGGAAGTCCGTTTTGGGGCCAATGTCGAGGTGGGTTACTATGACCAGACCCAAAGTAAACTAACGCCACACAACAGTGTCTTGGATGAGCTCTGGAATGACTTTAAACTGACGCCAGAAGTAGAAATTCGCAATCGCCTGGGAGCCTTTCTTTTCTCTGGCGATGATGTCAAGAAAACCGTTGGCATGCTGTCAGGTGGAGAGCGGGCACGCCTGCTATTGGCCAAGCTTTCTATGGAGAATAATAACTTCTTGATTCTTGATGAGCCGACCAACCACTTGGACATCGATAGCAAGGAAGTACTGGAAAATGCCTTGATTGATTTTGATGGCACCCTGCTTTTTGTAAGCCACGACCGCTACTTTATCAATCGGGTAGCGACCCAAGTCTTAGAACTCTCAGAAGAAGGCTCCACTCTTTACCTAGGCGACTATGACTATTATCTGGAGAAAAAAGCAGAGTTAGAGGCCCTTGCTGCAGTGCAAGCAGAAGCTGTGCCCGCTTCTTCAACGGAAGAAGTCACCAGCAATGATTATCACTTGCAAAAGCAAAACCAAAAGGAACTCCGCAAAATCACCCGTCGCATTGAGCAATTGGAAGCAGAGATGGAAGAGCTGGATCAGAAAATTCAAGCCATCACCGAAACCATGCATAGCACCAATGATGCAGCCGACTTAGTTCAACTCCAGAGTGACCTGGACCAACTGACTGTCCAGCAGGAAGCGGTCATGGAAGAGTGGGCAGAACTGTCAGAGCAGGTAGAATAAATGGAAGATTTAGGCAAAGTTTTTCGTGAATTTCGAATGAGTAAAAATTATTCATTGAAAGAAGCTGCAGGAGAAGCTTGCTCGACCTCCCAGTTATCCCGTTTTGAATTGGGGGAGTCGGATCTGGCTACGTCGCGCTTCTTTGAAATTTTGGACAATATCCATGTGACGATTGAGAATTTTATGGATAAGGCCAGAAATTTCCAACACCATGAACATGTGGCCTTGATGGCACAGATTATTCCGCTTTACTATGCAAATGATATTGCGGGTTTCCAAAAGCTTCAAAGAGAACAACTGGAAAAGGCTAAAGGTTCGACCAATCCCCTCTATTTTGAATTGAACTGGATCCTGCTACAAGGCTTGATTTGCCAGAGAGATGCCAGCTACACGATGAAGCAAAGTGATCTGGAAAAGGTGGCGGATTATCTCTTTCAAACGGAAGAATGGACCATGTATGAGTTGATTCTCTTTGGCAATCTTTATAGCTTTTATGATGTGGATTATGTCACTCGGCTTGGTAGAGAAGTGATGGAGCGGGAAGATTTCTACAAGGAAATTGGTCGCCATCGAAAACTGGTCTTGATTTTAGCTCTGAATAGTTACCAGCATTGTTTAGAACACCGTTCTTTCGAAAATGCCAGCTATTTTGAAGCCTATGTGGAAAAGATTATCGGGAAGAGCATCAAACTCTACGAACGCAATGTCTTTCATTACCTCAAGGGATTTGCCCTCTATCAGAAGGGACAAGAGAAAGAAGGGAGTCAGCAAATGCAAGAGGCTATGCATATTTTTGATGTGCTAGGTCTTCCAGAGCAGGTAGCTTACTATCAAGAACACTTTGATAAATTTGTAATAGATGAATGTTCCTAAATAGGAGAGAGATAAAGGAGATTTTATGAACCGACATGCGGTCCAATTAATTAGTCGTGGAGCGATTACCAAAATTGGGAATATGCTCTATGATTATGGGAATAGTGTCTGGCTGGCCTCAATGGGGACTATAGGAAAGACGGTATTAGGAATCTATCAGATTTCTGAGTTAGTGACAGGGATCCTCGTGAATCCTTTTGGAGGGGTGATTTCAGACCGTTTTTCTCGTCGCAAGATTTTGATGACGACCGACTTGGTGTGTGGTCTCCTGTGTTTGGCGATTTCTTTTATCAGAAATGATCGTTGGATGATTGCGGCTCTGATTGTTGCCAATATTGTTCAGGCCATTGCCTTTGGTTTTTCTCGACCTGCCAATAAAGCCATTATTACAGAAGTTGTGGAGAAAGAAGAGATTGTAACCTATAATGCGCACTTGGAGCTGGTCTTACAAGTTGTTAGTGTCAGTTCTCCCGTGTTTTCTTTCCTAGTTCTACAATTTGCCAGTCTCCATGCGACCCTCTTACTAGATGCGCTGACCTTTTTCATTGCCTTTGTCCTAGTGGCATTCCTTCCGAAAGAAGTAGCAAAGGTTCAAGAAAAGAAACAGTTTACGGGGAAAGATATTTTTTCGGATATCAAGGAGGGGTTAGACTATATCTGGCATCAGAAAGACATTTTCTTTCTCCTCTTGGTCGCGTCTAGCGTCAATTTCTTTTTTGCGGCTTTTGAGTTTTTACTTCCATTTTCCAATCGACTTTATGGGGGCAAGGGGGCTTATGCGACCATCTTAACGTTGGGAGCTATTGGATCTATTCTAGGAGCACTTGTTGCCAATAAAATTACATCAAGTATGAAAATTCTCCTGTTTTTACTGATCATGGCAGGTGTAGGAGTGTTCATGATGGGCTTGCCTCTTCCGACTTATCTTTCCTTTTCGGGAAATCTGGTCTGTGAATTTTTTGTGACCATTTTCGACATCCACGTTTTTACTCAAGTGCAAACCAAGGTGGAAGATGATTATCTGGGGAGAGTCTTGAGTACGATTTATACTTTGGCTGTTCTCTTTATGCCCATCGCCAAAGGTTTGATGACTTGGTTGCCAAGTGTCCGAGTAGAATCCTTTCTCCTGATTGGAGCTGGAGTTATTCTCTTTTCACTCTTGGCTCAGCTAGTAGCTAAGCAGCTTCAATCAAAAGAACAGTAGGGATCCTTTTATAAAATTGTAAAACACTAATTTTCCCAAATAGGGGATAAAATGAAAACCTCTTTCATGAACTGTTACAATAGTTTCAGAAAATGAAGGAGGTTTTTTATGAATCGACATGCAGTCCAATTAATTGCTCGTGGAGCAATCAATCGAATGGGAAATATGCTCTATGATTATGGGAACAGTGTCTGGCTGGCCTCGATGGGAACTATAGGAAAGACAGTGTTGGGGGTTTATCAGATTTCTGAACTCGTCACCTCCATTCTAGTCAATCCATTTGGAGGCGTGATCTCAGACCGTTTTTCCCGTCGCAAGATTTTGATGACGACCGACTTGGTTTGTGGACTTCTTTGTTTGGCGATTTCTTTTATCAGGAACGATCGTTGGATGATTGCGGCCCTGATTGTTGCCAATATTGTCCAGGCCATTGCCTTTGCATTTTCTCGTACGGCCAATAAAGCCATTATCACTGAAGTCGTAGAGAAAGACGAGATTGTGACCTATAATGCCCGCTTGGAGTTGGTCTTACAGGTTGTCGGTGTTAGCTCACCTGTGTTCTCTTTCATTGTTTTACAATTTGCCAGTCTCCATGCGACACTTTTACTAGATGCGCTGACCTTTTTCATCGCCTTTGTCCTAGTGGCATTCCTTCCGAAAGAAGAAGCCAAAGTTCAAGAAAAGAAACGGTTCACAGGAAAAGATATTTTTTCGGATATCAAGGATGGATTGCACTATATCTGGCATCAGAAAGAAATTCTCTTTCTCCTCTTGGTGGCTTCTAGTGTCAATTTCTTCTTTGCAGCTTTTGAGTTTTTACTTCCATTTTCCAACCGACTCTACGGGGTCAAGGGCGCTTATGCGACCATCTTAACTTTGGGGGCTATTGGCTCCATCATCGGAGCCTTGATTGCTAATAAATTTAAATCAAGCATGGAGATGCTTCTCTTCTTATTGATTTTAACAGGAGTGGGAGTATTCATGATGGGCATGCCCCTTCCTCACCTTCTTTCCTTTTCTGGAAATTTAGTCTGTGAACTCTTCATGACGATTTTTAACATTCACTTTTTTACCCAAGTGCAAACAAAGGTTGAAGGAGACTATCTGGGCAGGGTCTTAAGCACTATTTTTACCCTAGCCATTCTCTTTATGCCCATCGCTAAAGGCTTGATGACCTGGTTACCAAGCGTCCGAGTAGAATCCTTTCTCCTGATCGGAGCTGGTGTCATTCTCTTTTCACTCTTAGCTCAAGTGGTCGCCAAGCACCTACAAGCAAAAAATCATTAGAACAACATGAAAAAAGCACCGAATGGTGCTTTTTTAGTTGTTATTTTTTTCTTCTATTTTAACTTCTTTCTTTTCTTCCTCCAGTTGCTTTTGAGTGCTCTTGAGTTCTTTTTTTAGGGAGAAGCCCTTTGAAAAATTAACCAAGGTCATGACAAATGCACCCAAGAGGACACAGAGCAAGATCAGAATGATCAAGGGCAATTTAAATTGGACCAAGAGGAAATTCACAGTGACTGATTGCATGTTTGCAAGGGAAATGCCAGCAATCAATAAAATTAAAAGTAATAAAGCAATGTAGTGTAGATTATTTTTGTTCATCATTATCTCCTTATTGTTCAGTCGGTGCCTTGCTTTTCACATCAGCGTATTCTTCCGGCTGCTCTAGGCCTAGAGTCTCCTCATAAGCCGGTAGGGAAAGGTCCTTGCCATATTTATTTTTTAAGGCAGTGCTCACCAAGCGATAGGCCAAATTGGCATTTCGGGACAAGATAGGACCGTGGAAGTAGCTCCCAAAGACGTTCTTGTAATGAACCCCTTCGCACCCATCTTCTTTGTTGTTTCCATTTCCATAGACAACCTTGCCCAGCGGTTTTTCATCCTCAGCCAAGAAGGTCCGACCTTGGTGGTTTTCAAAACCATAATAGGTTTCGTTAAATTCTTCGTTATGGATCTTGATATCACCGATATAGCGGTTATTGACTTGGTTGAGCGTATAGTGGCCCATAATACCGAGCCCTTCAATGCGTTTGCCAGAAGCTTCAATGTAGTATTGGCCTAGAAGCTGAAAGCCACCACAGATAGCAAGGACCACACCATCGTCATCAATAAAGCGTTCAAGATCTTCTTTTTTATCTGGAAGATCTTCTGATACAATGGTTTGTTCGTAGTCTTGTCCTCCGCCGAAAAAGGCGATATCATAGGCATCAGGGTCGAACCGATCTTTGAGAGAGACGATATCAACAGTGACATGGGCTCCAAGCTTTTCCGCAACGTACTTGAGCATGAGGATATTTCCATTGTCCCCATAGGTATTCATTAAATTGCCGTAGAGATGGGCAATGCGCAGGCTGTAGGGATACTGTGCCTGATCAGAAGATTCTAGGGAAGTATATGTCATTAGTGCATCTCCTTTTCAATCAGGTGTTCTTGGGCCAAGAGTTCACGGAATTCTAGCATGGCTGTATAGGTAGCTAAAATGTAAGCGTGAGGGGTTTCCTGTTGCTGGATCCGTTGGAAGACCTCTTTTAAATCAGCCATTTCTGTGATCTTTTCAGCAGGATAGCCAGTGACCCGAAGTCGCCGAGCAATTTCAGAGTGGCGCACCCCGCCAGCGTTGATCTCTGGAATGTCCATCTGAGTGATTTGCTCGAAGTCGGCATCCCAAATCCAGCTGGTGTCGATCCCATCCGCATAATTCGCATTAAGGAGGACTGATAAGCTAAAGGAATAAGGAGCTAGTTTGATCATTTCAATGGCTTGGGTCGCACCAACCGGATTTTTAATCAGGACCAAGGTACATTCCTTATCCCCAATTTTAAAGGTTTCCTGGCGACCAAAGACAGCGCGACTGCGATCAAATCCTTGTTTAATGACTTCAGGTTGTACTCCAAAGAATCCAGCAACAGAGACAGCTGCTAAGGCATTATATATGTTGTAGAGACCACCGATATTGATGTGGTAATCTTGCCCTTGGATCCGGAAGTTGGAAGAACGATGGGTTAAAGATAGGAGGTCTGATACGGCATAGGTCAGAGGTGGCCGGTGGAACCCACAGTGCTCACAGATATAATCACCTAGGTTAGCATAGGTATTAAGCTTGTACTTGAGGATGTTGTGGCAGTGCGGACAGAGGATTCCTTCCGTATTGTAATGAGCTAGTTGTTGCTCTGATTTGTCAGTATCAAATCCATAATATTGGATCGGATTGGATAAGGTCTGACTATTAAAGAGCGGACTATCACCATTTAACAAGACTGTTGCAGTTGGGACCTTGTGAATGGCATCCAAAATCATCTGGTAGGTCGTATAGATCTCTCCATAGCGGTCCATCTGGTCCCTGAAAATATTAGTGACCACAAAAAGGCTGGGCTTAATATAATCACAAATCCGAGAGAGGCTGGCCTCGTCAATTTCAAGTACCGCAATCGGTCGATTTGCTTTCGAATGCTTAGCCCGTAAGAAGGTCGTTGTAATCCCAGAGATCATATTGGCCCCACTTGGATTGGTCAAAATAGGTCCAAAAGCTTCTTGGAGAATACCTACTGTTAGCGCAGTGGTCAGGGTTTTTCCATTTGTCCCTGTAATCACAACAATCTCATAGTTTTTTGCCAGTTGACTGAGAATATCTTTATCAAATTTGAGGGCTACTTTACCTGGTAGGGTTGATCCCCGCCCCATCTTTTCTAGAATAGAGCCGGAAAGCTTTCCTGCCAGAAGGCCCAAGGTTGTATTTATCTTCATAAATCATATTTTATCATAAAAAGCATCAGAAGGTTACAGAAAAATCTGTTGAAACGTGTTATAATAAGATGATGTCTTTTAGAGAAGTGGTAGGTATGAGAATATGAATATTCAACAGTTTTCAAATCCACAATTTTGGACCAGTTTGTTCCCAAATTGGTGGAGTGTTATTATCAATATCATCGATATTGCCCTGGTGGCTTGGTTGCTGTATTTTTTGATCAAGGCCATCGTCGGGACCAAGATCATGATTTTGGTGCGTGGAGTTATTATCTTTTTCTTGGCTCAATTTTTAGCAAATTTTTTGGGTTTAACGACTATTTCTTGGCTGATCAATCAAGTGATTACCTATGGGGTTATCGCGCTGGTTGTGATTTTCTCCCCTGAAATTCGGATTGGCTTAGAGCGTTTAGGTCGGGCGACAGAATTTTTTACGACGAGTGAAGTCAGTCAGGAAGAGAAAATGGTACAGGCCTATGTCAAGGCAGTGGCTTATATGAGCCCACGTAAGATTGGTGCCTTGGTAGCTATTCAAGGGGCCAGAACCCTTCAGGAATACATTTCCACAGGGATTCCACTAGATGCGGAAATTTCAGGAGAATTGCTGATTAATATCTTCATTCCTAATACTCCTTTGCACGATGGAGCGGTCATTGTCCGCAATGATAAAATTGCCGTTTCTTGTGCCTACCTGCCCTTGACGGAAAACACTGAGATTTCAAAAGAGTTCGGAACGCGTCACCGCGCAGCCATTGGTTTGTCTGAAGTTTCGGATGCCTTTACCTTTGTGGTATCAGAAGAAACGGGCGGGATCTCTATGACCTATAATGGAACCTTCCGACACGATTTAACTTTAGAAGAGTTCGAGGCAGAATTGAGATCCTTCTTGGTTCCTGAAGAGAATAAAACGAGTAGTTGGAAAGAGCGTCTATTTGGGAGGGTAACAAAATGAGATCGAAAAAAGAATTTCTTTATGTTTTCGCCTCCGTCTTATTGTCCTTTATCTTGTTTATCAATGCATCTTCCTTTAATTTTCAAAATAATAGTAGCGCTAGACAAGTGAGCTCAGAGACCTATACCAATACCTTGACCAATATTCCAATTGATGCCAAATACAATGACAAGACATATTTTGTCAGTGGGTTGACGTCAGAGGTAACGGTCTTTCTTAAAGGTTCAAACCGGGTTGCTCTTGCAAGTGAGATGCAACCGGGAACTCGGAAGTTTCGTGTGGTAGCGGATCTGCGTAAGGTCAAGGAAGGCACCGTCGAAGTTCCGTTGATTGTAGAAGATCTTCCAGCTGGTTTAACAGCAACCGTAGAACCTCAGAAAGTTTCTGTAAAAATCGGGAAGAAAGCGAAAAAATCGTTTGCAGTTAGAGCTACGATCCCAGATAATCAAATTGTAGATGGAATTACGGTAACGGATATTTCTCTTGAAAAAACTAAGGTGGAAGTGACGAGTGATCAAGAAACCTTAAGTCGTATTGATCATGTCCAAGCAGTCTTCCCATCCAGTGAGATCATCAGTGGAAATTATAGCGGAACCATTTCCTTAAATGCAGTGGATGCTCAAGGAAATATTCTACCAGGCTTGGTTAATCCGAGTGAAACACGGATTCAAGTGACCACAAAGAGTAGCTCGTCTACGTCAAGCTCTAGCAGTTCGTCGTCGACCTCTTCCAGTTCAAGTAATTAGAAAGTAAAAAGGTAATCAAAAATGGGTAAATATTTTGGAACGGACGGTGTCCGTGGAGAAGCAAATGTAGAATTAACGCCAGAATTAGCCTTTAAGTTGGGTCGTTTCGGTGGTTATGTGTTGAGCCAACATGAAGAAGAAACACCTTTGGTATTTGTTGGACGTGATACGCGTATTTCTGGTGAAATGCTGGAGCATGCTTTGATCGCTGGCCTCTTATCAGTTGGGATTCGCGTTTATAAGTTGGGTGTGATTGCCACGCCAGGTGTTGCCTATCTGGTTCGTACGGAAAAAGCCAGCGCCGGAGTGATGATTTCTGCTAGCCACAATCCAGCCTTGGACAATGGAATCAAATTCTTTGGTGGTGATGGTTTCAAATTGGATGATGATCGCGAGCTTGAAATTGAAGCCTTGCTTGATGCCGCTGAAGATACCCTTCCACGTCCAAGTGCGCAAGGTTTAGGAACAGTCATGGAATATCCGGAAGGCTTGCGTAAGTATCAAGAATTCCTTGTATCGACAGGTGTCCAACTCGAGGGCATGCACGTGGTCTTAGATACAGCAAATGGTGCAGCCTCTACCAGTGCTCGTCAAATCTTTGCAGATTTAGGAGCTCAATTGACCGTCATCGGTGAAAACCCAGATGGTTTGAACATCAATGATGGGGTTGGCTCTACTCACCCAGAGCACTTGCAAGAGAAAGTGAAAGAAGTAGGCGCAGCGATTGGTCTTGCCTTTGACGGAGATAGTGATCGCTTGATTGCAGTGGATGAAAATGGAGAAATCGTAGACGGGGATAAGATCATGTACATCATCGGTTCGTATCTTTCAAGCAAGGGCTTGCTTGAAAAAAATACGATCGTTACAACCGTCATGTCCAATCTCGGTTTCCACAAGGCATTAGATGCGAAGGGGATTCAAAAAGAAATCACAGCTGTTGGAGACCGTTATGTTGTCGAAGAAATGCGCAAATCTGGGTATAACCTTGGTGGGGAACAGTCCGGTCATGTAGTCATCATGGATTACAACACGACTGGTGATGGTCAATTAACAGGCGTTCAATTAACCAAAATCATGCAAGAAACCGGCAAAAAATTGTCTGAATTAGCTGCTGAAGTTACGATTTACCCACAAAAACTCGTCAATATCCGGGTTGAAAATAGTATGAAAGACAAGGCGATGGAAGTGCCTGCTATTCGTGTAATCATTGAAAAAATGGAAGCGGAAATGGCAGGAAATGGTCGTATCCTTGTGCGTCCAAGTGGAACTGAACCCCTCCTTCGTGTGATGGCAGAAGCACCAACTCATGAAGAAGTAGACTACTATGTGGATACCATTGCTGCAGTTGTCCAGGCAGAAATTGGTCTTTAAATCTATAAAAATAGCTCGCAAATGGGCGAGCAGAGGAGGAAATTATGAAACAGGTCCGTCAAATTGTATGGTCACTTGTCTTAGTGCTAACGATTCTATTCACAGCTGGTTTGACTAAAACCATTCAGGCCGCAGAAGTCTCATCTTATACACAGACAGCAAGCTTAACGAAAGATGGCAATCCTTTAACGAATGGCAGCAAGGTGTTGACGAATGAAAAATTGTCAGCAAGCATTTCTTTGACCTTCCCTGATTCGCAAGCCATTCAAGCTGGTGATACTTTAACACTTAGCTTACCAAAAGAATTAACCCTCTACACAGCATTGGAATTCAATGTTCTTGAGGAAGGTCAATCAAATGGTCAAACTGTGGGGAAAGCTGTTGTTGATACAGGTAAGAAAACTGTGACCGTTACCTTTAATGATTATTTCGCATCTCATCCACTTAATAAACGAGTTGCCTTGCATTTTGATGTAAAAGTAGACTCCGAAGTGGTTACTAAAACATCCCCAATCCAGTTTAAACTAGGCAATACAGATTTTTCATTGAATTATGAAAAGACTGATGGAGAAGCTGGAGACTATGAGATGAAATATGGCTACCAAGATAAGTCTGATCCAACCATTATTAAATGGCGTATTCTCTTAAATGCTCGTCAAGATATCCTCCGTGGAATGGTCATTAAAGACCAATTTGGAGATGGTTTAACTCTAGTTGAAGGTAGCTTGCGTGCTGTTCGATATAATCCTGTAGCAGGTGGCATCAAGAACGAAGCGCAGATTTTAAATCTTCCAGTTCTTGATAACTTTACTAAAAAAGCGGTCTTCGAAAAGAATGCAGATGGCAAAATCACTGGCTTTACCATTGATTTTGGAGATAACTACAACTGGCCAATGTATATTGAATATTCGACCAAAGTAGCTCCTGGTACAAAAGTAGGTGATCTTGTTCATAACACGCTAACATGGACAGCAACTAATTTCCCAGCACCGCGTAGTTTAACCCGTGAAGTGCGATTGGAAACAGGATCTGGCGAAGGATTGGGTGAGAAAGAACAAACGCCACCGACACCTAGCTCAACCTCCTCAACGAGTTCTAGTTCTTCATCAAGTTCATCATCTTCAACGAGTTCTAGTTCATCATCAAGTTCATCATCTTCAACGAGTTCTAGTTCATCATCAAGTTCATCATCTTCATCGAGTTCTGGTTCTACATCGAACTCAACCTCTACATCAAGTTCTTTATTGAAAACATCTTCATCTTCTGTTAAAGAAGAAGCTCCAAAACCTGGTAAGAAAAAAGTTCTTCCAAGTACAGGTGAAAAGATGACACCGGTGGTTCTTGTCATGGGTGTCTTCCTAGCAATTCTATCAGTTGGCGTTTTACGTGTAAGAAAAGATTCCTAAATCTATTCATAAAAGATCAGACATCTGTCTGGTCTTTTTGTGTAGGCTCGATTTGAAAAATCCCCTATTTCGTGGTAAAATAGGGCTAATGAATTTATAGTAATCGAGGTATTAGAAGTGGCTTTTGGAGATAACGGAAAACGTAAAAAAACACCATTTGAAATGATCACGATGGTGGTCATTGTGATTATGTTGATTGTAACGGTTGGTGCAATCTTTGCAACCGCAATTGGTGCTCTTTCTTACTAAGACGCACACAGAAATAAAGGAAATCATCTATTTATGAGTATGTTTTTAGATACAGCCAAGATTAAGGTCAAGGCTGGAAATGGCGGCGATGGCATGGTGGCCTTTCGCCGTGAAAAATATGTCCCTAATGGCGGACCTTGGGGTGGTGATGGAGGTCGTGGTGGCAATGTCATCTTCGTTGTAGACGAAGGCTTGCGTACCTTGATGGACTTCCGTTATAACCGGCATTTCAAAGCCCAAAATGGGGAAAAAGGAATGACCAAAGGGATGCACGGACGGGGAGCAGAAGATCTCTATGTGCGAGTACCGCAAGGAACGACAGTCCGAGATGCTGAGACTGGCAAGGTCATTACGGACCTAGTCGAGAATGGACAAGAGTACATTGTTGCCCACGGTGGCCGTGGCGGACGTGGAAACATTCGTTTTGCCACTCCTAAAAATCCAGCCCCAGAGATTTCTGAGAATGGGGAGCCTGGTCAGGAACGCGAACTCGAATTAGAACTCAAGGTCTTGGCAGACGTTGGTTTGGTTGGCTTTCCTTCTGTTGGGAAATCAACCCTTCTTAGTGTCATTACTTCAGCCAAACCAAAAATTGGTGCCTATCATTTTACAACCATCGTTCCAAATTTGGGCATGGTTCGGACGCCATCAGGTGAATCGTTTGCAGTCGCAGACCTTCCTGGATTGATTGAAGGAGCTAGCCAAGGAGTCGGACTCGGAACCCAGTTCCTTCGTCACATCGAGCGCACCCGTGTTATCTTGCATGTTATTGATATGTCGGCGAGTGAAGGACGCGACCCTTATGAAGACTATGTTCAAATTAATAAAGAGCTTGAAACCTATAATCTTCGTTTGATGGAGCGACCTCAGATTATCGTGGCAAATAAGATGGATATGCCAGAGAGCCAAGAAAACTTGAAAGAGTTCAAGAAGAAATTGGCGTCCAATTACGATGAGTTTGATGAATTGCCACAGATCTTCCCGATCTCTAGTTTGGCGCATCAAGGTTTGGACAACTTGTTAGAAGCAACAGCAGAATTGTTAGACAAAACGCCAGAATTCCTCTTGTATTCAGAAGACGAAATGGCCCAAGAAGAAGTCTACTATGGCTTTGATGAAGACCAGCCAGCCTTTGACATCAGTCGGGATGACGATGCCGCTTGGGTCTTGTCTGGTGAAAAACTTGAAAAACTCTTTAATATGACGAATTTCGATCGTGATGAAGCGGTCATGAAATTTGCTCGTCAATTGCGTGGCATGGGGGTTGATGAAGCTCTCCGTGCGCGTGGGGCAAAAGATGGCGATATTGTCCGGATCGGTAAATTTGAATTTGAGTTTGTAGATTAGGATAGATCCCCAGCGGATCAAGGATTCCAAATAAGAAGTGAGGCTTTTTCAGTGGGAGATAAACCAATATCTTTTCGAGATGAAAATGGAAATTTTGTTTCAGCAGCCGATGTTTGGAATGCTGAAAAACTAGAAGAACTCTTTAATACGCTAAATCCTAAGCGCAAATTGCGCTTACAAAGGGAAAAATTAGCAAAAGAAAACCAGCAGAAGTAAATAGACTTGGAGAATACTATGGCAAAAACAATTCATACAGATAAAGCACCCGCAGCAATCGGACCTTATGTTCAAGGGAAAATCGTAGGTAATCTTCTCTTTGCAAGCGGACAAGTTCCCTTGTCACCTGAAACAGGAGAAATCATTGGCGAAACCATCCAAGAACAAACAGAACAAGTCTTAAAGAATATTGGGGCTATTTTGGAAGAGGCTGGGACAGACTTTGACCACGTGGTGAAAACCACTTGTTTCTTAAGTGATATGAATGACTTTGTACCTTTTAATGAGGTCTATAAAACAGTCTTTACCACAGAGTTTCCAGCTCGATCTGCTGTTGAAGTAGCACGCCTGCCACGTGATGTGAAGGTTGAAATTGAAGTTATTGCGGAAATCAAAGCCTAATAACCATTCAAAGACAAAAAGACAGAGTGGAGAGCAGGAAACTGTAGGCCACTCTGTTTTATTTATGGGAGGAGAAAATGACAGAAAGTAAGATTCAACTGGTCATGGTAACCGGGATGAGCGGTGCGGGAAAGACCGTCGCCATCCAATCGTTTGAGGATTTGGGTTACTTTACCATCGATAATATGCCACCGGCGCTCTTGCTGAAATTTATTGAGCTCATGCGTCATAGCCCGGATAACAATAAATTAGCCGTTGTTGTGGACATGCGGAGCCGTTCTTTTTTCAATGAAATTCGCACCATTTTGGATGAATTGGACAACCAAGAAGACCTCGATTTCAAGGTCTTGTTCTTGGATGCCACTGACAGTGAGTTGGTAGCACGATACAAGGAAACCCGTCGTAGTCACCCACTAGCGGCAGATGGCCGTGTCTTGGATGGGATTACCCTAGAGCGCGAACTCTTGTCACCATTAAAAAATATCAGTCAAAATGTGGTGGATACGACTGAGTTGACGCCTCGTAACCTGAGAAAAACGATCGCAGAACAATTTGCCAGTCAAGATAATCAGCCAGATTTTCGGGTTGAGGTCATGTCATTTGGGTTTAAATATGGCCTTCCGATAGATGCTGACCTTGTGTTTGACGTTCGTTTTCTTCCAAATCCCTACTATAAATTGGAACTTCGGAATTTAACCGGTCAGGATCCAGCAGTCTATGATTATGTCATGGATCACCCTGAATCAGAGGACTTTTATCGTCACCTTCATGACTTGATCGTTCCTATTTTACCGTCTTATAAACGAGAAGGTAAATCCGTTCTCACCATCGCTATGGGCTGTACCGGTGGGCAACACCGTTCAGTAGCCTTTGCAGAGCGTTTAGCGCATGATTTAGAAAAAAATTGGCAGGTCAATTGCAGTCATAGAGACAAGGACAGACGGAAAGAAACGGTGAATCGCTCATGAGAAAACCTAAAGTAACCGTTATTGGAGGAGGAACAGGGATTTCTGTTATCCTCGATAGTCTGAGAAAGAAACCGGTCGATATTACTGCCATCGTAACCGTTGCAGATGATGGTGGGAGTTCAGGTGAATTGCGGAAGAACATCCAAAAATTGACACCACCTGGGGATCTTCGAAATGTGCTGGTTGCCATGTCAGATATGCCTCGTTTTTATGAGAAGGTCTTTCAATACCGCTTTGCTGACGATGATGGCCCTTTGGCTGGCCACCCTTTGGGAAACTTGATCATTGCAGGGATTTCAGAGATGCAAGGCTCGACCTATAATGCCATGCAGTTGTTAACCAAGTTCTTTCATACGACCGGCAAGATCTATCCTTCCAGTGATAGTCCCTTGACCCTTCATGCCGTCTTTCAAGATGGAAAAGAAGTGGTAGGAGAAAGCCACATTGCTAACTACACCGGCATGATTGATCATGTCTATGTGACCAATACCTTCGATCAAGAGCGTCCAAAAGCTAGTAAGAAAGTGGTGGAAGCTATTCTTGAAAGTGATATGGTCGTCTTGGGTCCTGGTTCGCTCTTTACCTCGATCCTTCCAAATTTGATGATCGATGAGATTGGGAAAGCCATCCTTGAAACCAAGGCTCAGGTAGCCTATGTTTGTAACATCATGACCCAAAGAGGAGAAACCGAGCATTTCACAGACAGTGACCACGTTGCCGTTCTCCATAAACATTTGGGAGAGAAGTTCATCGATACCGTCCTTGTCAATATCAATCAGGTTCCCGCAGCTTACATGAACAGCAATAAATTTGATGAATACTTGGTGCAGGTAGAGCACGATTTTAAGGGGCTGCACTCGCAAGTTCCCCAAGTGATTTCTTCTGATTTCTTGAAGCTGGTCAATGGAGGAGCCTTTCATGATGGCGAAAAAGTAGTCGAAGAGTTGATGCAGATCGTGCAGGTGAGAAAATGAGTTTTACGGTTCGTGTCAAAGAAGAATTATTGTCTCTCAAGCGATTTGAAAAGAGTGAATTGGCTGCCATTATCAAGATGTCTGGAAGTCTTGGGATTTCAATGGGGGGCTTGACGCTCTCAGTGACGACAGAAAATGCCAAGATCGCTCGCCATATCTATGAATTGTTGCATCATTTCTATGAGGCCAAATCGGATATCCGCCACCACCAAAAAACCAATTTGAAAAAAAATCGTGTTTACACAGTATTCTTGGATGAGAAGGTGGAAGAGATTCTAGCTGACTTGCATTTGGCAGATGCCTTCTTTGGGATTGAAACAGGTATTGATGCTAGTGTTTTAGAAGATGAAGCAGCTAGTCGTGCTTATCTCCGGGGGGCTTTTCTGTCGAGTGGTTCCATCAAGGATCCTGAAAAAGGGAAGTACCAGCTGGAAATTCATTCTGTTTATACAGACCACGCGGAAGGAATTGCCCTTCTCATGCAAGGATTTTTACTAGATGCGAAAACCATCGAGCGGAAAAAAGGAGTGGTGACCTATCTGCAACGAGCGGAAGATATTATTGATTTTCTCATTGTAGTAGAGGCCATGCAAGCCATGCAGGAATTTGAGTCTATCAAGGTCATGAGAGAGACGCGCAATGACCTCAATCGGGCCAATAATGCCGAGATGGCCAACATTCAGCGCACAGTCACAGCTAGCATGAAAACCATTAATAATATTAGTAAAATTGTGGATACGGTCGGCCTAGGGAGTTTACCAAGTGACTTGCAAGAAGTTGCCTATATCCGGATGAACCATCCAGATTATTCCATCCAGCAGATCGCAGATAGCTTGCAACAACCTATTTCAAAAAGCGGCGTCAATCACCGCTTGCGTAAGATCAATAAGATCGCAGACGATTTAGACAAATAAAAAAGGCCAAAGGCCTTTCATAATGAGGATAAAGTCTTTTTAAAAACTTTCCTTAGGTGAGTACGGACGTCAGCGAACTTCATAGAAGTTCCATGACTAAATTAAGATACAGAGGGCGTCTGCGGATAAAGTCAAAATAGGAAGTTTGACGCAGAATCTTTCGATTCTAGGAGAACTTATCTTTTTGACACAATCCGCAGCCCTTGTTCAATTTGTATTGAGCCCCTTCGCTCTTTAATTTCTGGGCTCAGGCTAAAACAGTTTCCCAAACTGTTTTACTCTCAAAACTCCCGAGTGCCTGAAACGTAATGTTTCAGGCACTTTTCTCACAGCGGAAAGTTTTGTATTTTCTTGATTCATACTAAAAATAGGAACTCATTTTTACTTCTTTGCAGAATCGATTAACTTAAAATAGTTTGACTTCAATTTAAAAAAGGCCAAAGGCCTTTTTTATTATAAACTAGTTGAGTGCGTTGGTTGGACTTTCTTATCTGGATAGATGTAGTTGATGGCATTGTTTACAGCTGTTGGAGCTTCCCCCAGACCTGTAGCGATGAGATCGATCTTTCCTTCATAGAAGCAGCAGTCTCCACAGGCATAAATTCCAGGAAGGCTGGTTTCTTGTTTTTGGTTCACCTTGATTTTATGGCGTTGCAATTCTACACCCCATTCTTTCAAGTTTCCGATTGAAGATTTAAAGCCATAGTTGACAAATAAGTGATCAATCGGGATGAGTTCGGTTTCATCGGCTTTAACTTTTGTGATTTCAAGATGAGTGGCATGACCATTTTCGCCAATCAAGCGGCTAGGAACAAATGGTGTTTTGATGCTGACAGAAGATTGTTTGAGTTCTTCTACGCTATGTTCCAAGGCACGGAAGTTGTCCCGACGGTGAATGATTGTAGTTGGAGCAATCTTGTCAAAAGCAAGAGCCCAGTCCACAGCAGAGTCCCCACCACCAAGGACGGTTACTTGCTGTCCTTCATATTGCTGGATGTTTGAAACATGGTAGTGGACATTATCGAAGTCTTCAGCCCCCTCGATATCAAGAGCACGTGGTTTAAAGGCACCGCCACCCATGGCAATGATGACGGCTTTAGACTGATGCACTTGGCGAGAAGTAGTGATAGTGAAGAGGTCGCCCTCTTTTTGAATATCCTCTACAGTTTCATTGAGGAAGATCGGTGTATCGAATCGTTTGACTTGCTCGATCAAGCGGTTGCTCAATTCTTCACCTGTTAAATTGGTAAATCCGGGTACATCGAGGATGCTTTTTTCTGGATAGAGAATGGCTGGTTGTCCTCCAAGTTGAGGTAAGGAATCAATCAGTTTGACTTTAACTTGGCGCATATTGCCATAAAAAGCAGCGAACAGACCAACTGGTCCGCCCCCAACAATCGTAATATCAAAAATTTCTGACATGGTATCTCCTTCAGGGTTTTCTATGTTTCCATTGTATCATAAAATAGGAAGAATGAAAAAGTCGGAAAAAAGAAATGGCATGAAGGCTAGGAAGGCTAGAAAAGTTTCAAAAGATCTTGACAGCACCTTTAAAGTATGATAAAATAATTAAGATTTTAGGCTTGAAGGGAGTGAAAAATATGTCAAAAACAGTAGTACGTAAGAATGAATCTCTTGACGATGCTCTTCGTCGTTTCAAACGTGCGGTTACTAAAGCTGGTACTCTTCAAGAAACACGCAAACGTGAATTCTATGAAAAACCTTCTGTAAAACGTAAACGTAAATCAGAAGCAGCTCGTAAACGTAAAAAATTCTAATTGAATACAGAAACAGACTTCGGTCTGTTTTTTGTTTTTTCTCATCCATCAAAGACAAAAAAACCGACCTTCTAACTAGAAGATCGGATCTTTTTATCTGATTATTTGTTTGCAAGCAAGTCGCGGATTTCAGCAAGCAACTCTTCTTGAGTAGGAGCTGGAGCTTCTTCTTCGACAGCTTCTTCTTTTTTACCAAGGTTTTGTGCTTTTTCAGCAGCTTTAACGATAAAGAAGAGAACAGTTCCGATGACGATGAAGTTGATTACTGCGCTCAAGAAGCTACCGTAAGCAACACCGTTCCATGACAATTCGGCGATTTTATCAACACCAGCAGCTTTCAAAGCTGGGTTCAAAATAAGTGGTGTGATGATATCGTTAACAAGTGATGTCACGATGGCACCAAATGCAGCCCCGATAATCACTGCAACAGCAAGGTCAACAACGTTTCCACGAAGGAGGAAAGCTTTCAATTCTTTTAACATATCCTATATATGTCCTTTCATAATAATTTTTTACTATGATAGTATAACGGAAAAATATTTGACTGACAAGAAATATGCCCAATTTTTTTAAAATTAGTGATAAAGGTTGAAAATCTTTTCTTTTCTGTGTGAAATCGGTAGGAAAAAATTTACTTTTACTAACTTTTAGTATAAAATATAAAGTGATAATCTATGGTAAAATGGAGGCACTGTTTATGGTTGATAAAGAGCTCATTGCAGAAATTAAAAACAGTGTAAACATTGTTGAAGTCATTGGAGAAGTTGTTTCTTTGACCAAGGCTGGCCGTAACTTTTTAGGCCTCTGTCCTTTTCATGGTGAAAAGACTCCTTCCTTTAATGTCGTTGAAGACAAGCAGTTTTACCATTGTTTCGGATGTGGTCGCTCTGGAGATGTCTTTAAGTTTATTGAGGACTACCGTGGAGTCGCCTTTATGGATGCGGTCCAGATTGTAGCAGACAAGGCTGGCATTGCGCTTCAGTACCAGGCAAGACCTGCCCAACCAGCGTCTGTCAATCCAAACCAAGAACTTTATGAGATTCATCAGGAAGCTAGTAAGTTTTATCAGGCGATTTTGATGACAACCAAGATGGGGGAAGAAGCGCGAAACTATCTGCATGAACGGGGTCTGACGGATGAGGTGATCCGACATTTTCAATTGGGCTTAGCACCTGCAGAAGGAAATTATCTCTATCGAAATCTCTCTAAGAAATTCTCTGAGAAAGTGATTACCGATTCAGGTTTGTTTACAATCTCAGATGCTGGAACGGTTTTTGATGCCTTTCAGGATCGGATCATGTTTCCCTTGACGGATGATAGTGGACGGGTCATTGCCTTTTCTGGTAGGTTATGGAAAATGACGGAGGATGGCAGTCATCAAGCCAAGTACAAGAATAGTCGTAGTACCCGTCTATTTAATAAAAGCTATGAACTCTATCATTTGGATCAAGCCAAGGCGAGCGCCAAAAAGCAACATGAAATGTATATCATGGAAGGCTTTATGGATGTCATTGCGGCTTATCGAGCTGGAATTGAAAATGCGGTCGCCTCTATGGGGACAGCATTGACACCAGAGCACGTCCAGCACCTGTCTCATTTTACCAAAAAGGTCATCTTGACCTATGATGGGGATAAGGCAGGACTTGAAGCAACCGCTAAGGCTTTGGATGTCTTGCAGGATCTGGAGTTGGAGATCGTCCGTATCCCTGATCAGATGGACCCTGATGAGTACCTCAAAAAGACGTCCCCAGAAGATCTAGCTACCCTCTTGAAGAATTCTCGGATCAGTAAAGTTGAATTCTTGATGCATTACTGGAAACCCCAGTATATTGAGAACTTGCAGGCACAGATTGAGTTTGTCGAGAAGCTGGCACCGATGATCGCCCAGACGCGCTCCATCACAGCGCAAAACACCTATATTTATAAGTTGGCAGATTTATTGCCGGACTTTGATTATTTGCAGATTGAGCAGATTGTCAATAATAGTCGCTTGCATCAACGGCAGGAGGATCAAAGTGGTGGACGATCAAGGACGTCGAATTTTTCAGTCGATCTCCTGCCTAATCGTGGGATGACGCGCTTGATCAAGGCGGAAAATCATTTATTAAGTAGGATGAAAGATTTTCCAATGGTGCTCAATGATTACCGTTTGCGACCCGATTTTGTCTTCGACACACCGGAGTTACAGATCTTGTACCAATTACTCTGTCAAAATGGAGAAGTCACATCTCAGGATTTGTCCGAGCAACCTGAAGGGGTCCAGCACGCCTGGTACCGGATGTTAGAAGAAGATTTGCCAGAAGAGATAGCGGATGGTGAATTAGAAGAAGTGGAAGAAACGCGAAATCGTGAGCTTCTTCGCAAAGAAAGTCAACAAATTGGAAATAAAGTGAAGGAAGCTTCCTCGACAGGGGATGCGGAAAAAGCTTTATTGGAACTCGAGCGTTTGATCGCTCAAAAAAGAAGAATGGAGTAGGAATGGCTAAAGAACAAAAAGATATTACAACATTGGACGTTCAAATTGCAGAATTTATTCGCAGCCACAAGAAAAGTGGAACTGCAACAGATGATGAAATTAATGACCAATTGGTTATTCCATTCACGCTAGATGCAGATGGGATTGAAGATCTTTTGCAACGCATTCAAGATGCAGGGATTTCGATCACTGATAAAGACGGCAACCCAAGTGCGCGTGTGTTGAACAATGAGGAAGAGCCAGAGTTGTCAGATGAGGAATTGCTTGGTAGCAACTCTGCTAAGGTCAATGACCCAGTACGGATGTACTTGAAAGAAATTGGGGTTGTTCCTCTTTTGACCAATGAAGAAGAACAAGAATTGGCTATCTTGGTGGAACAAGGTGATTTGGAAGCTAAGCAACGTCTAGCAGAAGCTAACCTTCGTTTGGTTGTATCCATTGCGAAACGTTACGTTGGTCGTGGAATGCAATTTTTGGATTTGATCCAAGAAGGAAACATGGGCTTGATGAAGGCGGTTGATAAGTTTGACTATACCAAAGGGTTCAAGTTCTCTACTTATGCGACTTGGTGGATTCGTCAGGCCATCACTCGTGCCATTGCAGACCAAGCCCGTACCATTCGGATTCCTGTCCACATGGTGGAAACCATTAACAAGTTGGTTCGTGAACAACGCAATCTCTTGCAAGAATTGGGACAAGATCCAACACCGGAACAAATCGCTGAACGTATGGATATGACACCAGACAAGGTGCGTGAAATCTTGAAGATTGCTCAAGAGCCTGTTTCTCTTGAAACTCCAATCGGGGAAGAAGACGATAGCCATTTGGGCGATTTCATCGAAGACGAAGTGATTGAAAATCCAGTAGACTACACTACTCGTGTGGTACTACGCGAACAATTGGATGAAGTCCTCGATACTTTGACAGATCGAGAAGAAAATGTTTTGCGTCTTCGTTTTGGTCTCGATGATGGAAAAATGCGGACCTTGGAAGATGTGGGGAAAGTCTTCAACGTGACCCGTGAACGGATCCGTCAGATCGAAGCCAAAGCCCTCCGCAAACTCCGCCACCCAAGCAGAAGCAAACCATTGCGTGACTTTATAGAGGATTAAAAATGTCCAGTGGACATTTTTAACGGCCACCTAGAAATGAAGAAGCGACCCAGATCCTGCGGATCTTTTTAACCCGAGCCCAGAAATTCTATCGAGAGTAAATAGCAGAAAAAGGAAGTCATATGGCATATACAACTGAGCAAATTGAAGAAATTAAAAATAAAATCTTAAATGCTTTGGAAGAGGTAATCGATCCGGAGCTTGGGATTGACATTGTCAATTTAGGTCTTGTCTACGAGATTCATTTTGACGGTGAAACTGGAGCAACTATCATTGATATGACCCTAACGACAATGGGATGTCCATTAGCGGATCTTCTGACAGATCAGATTCATGATGTTTTAGCAGAAGTAGACGAAGTGACATCTGTGGATGTGAAGTTGGTCTGGTATCCTGCTTGGACGGTTGAAAAAATGAGCCGTTATGCACGGATCGCACTTGGAATTAGTTAAACATCCTATGCATCAAAACAAATCAGAGGTTGGGGCTCCCCTAACCTCTGATTTGTTTATCCCATTTTTTTTTGAACAAGCATTTACAAATTCTTAGTAAATTTTCAGATAGAGTTGCAATCATCAAGGGGACAAGGTATAATAGCATAAATAGAAAATAAAGGAGATTTACATGAATCAGTATCCTTTGGTCTACTTGGACCATGTGACAAAGAATTATGGGCATGAAGTTGCTCTCATGGATGTTAGTTTGAACATCCAACCTGGCCGTATTATTGGCCTTTTGGGTCCCAATGGTAGTGGGAAAACAACCATCATTAAATTGATCAATGGTTTGTTGCAACCAAGCCTTGGAAATATCTATATTCATGGGCAATTACCATCCCCAGCTTCTAAAAAAGTGGTTTCCTATTTGCCAGATACAACTTATCTGAATGAAAATATGAAAATTATTGATGCTATTAACTATTTCCAAGATTTTTATGCAGATTTTAATGTCCAACGAGCTTACCAATTGCTCAACGATTTGCATTTGCATCCAAATCAAAAATTGAACAGCCTTTCAAAAGGGAACAAGGAAAAAGTGCAATTGATTTTGGTGATGAGCCGTGAAGCTGACTTGTATGTTCTTGATGAACCAATCGGAGGGGTTGACCCAGCGGCGCGTGATTATATTTTGCGGACCATTATTCAAAACAGACGTCCAAACTCTTCTGTCTTGATTTCTACTCACTTGATTGCGGATATTGAGCAAGTTTTGGATGAAGCGATTTTCATCAACCAAGGAAGAATCCTCTTGCATGAAAATACGACTGTTATGCGCAATCAACACGGAAAATCAATCGATGAGATCTTCCGTGATCAATTCCGTGTTTATTAGGAGGAACCCATGTTTGGTAAATTATTAAAATATGAATTTAAATCGACAGCTAAGTGGTATTTATTGATCACCCTGATTGCACTAGGTTTGTCAGTGATTACAGGTGTTATTGGTGGAAGTGCTACAAACGGTTTTGTGAATATGGAAACCAATAGTATGCAAATGATTACAGGGACTCTTGGGATTCTCATTTTTGGAGGAGTCATTGGTCTTTATCTTAGCAACTACTATATTATTATCCGTCGTTTCTATTCCAACTTATACGGACGTGAAGGTTACTTGACCTGGACCCTTCCAGCTAGCCCGCATGCGATCATTTTGTCTAAATTTGTGGGAGCTTTAGTAGCGAGTCTTTACTGCCTATTCCTTCTATTTTTTAGTGGTTTTATCACAATACTTGTGATGGGCGCTGTCATTGGACAAGACCTCTCTCCTGTATTTAGTATTATTGCTGAGGCTTTTAGTCATTCTATTGCTTATTGGATTATCGTTTGGTGGATTTTTACCACAGCTTCAGGGATCTTCCTATTTTATGTATCGATCGCACTTGGCCAACTCTTCCAAAATCGTCGTGGATTGAAGGCGATTCTGTTTTTCTTTCTCTTGTGCATTGTTTTAAGTATCATCGGTACAGCAGTCAATCCATTAAAAGATTCATATGCTGTTGGGTCTGCATTGGTTTATGGAAATATTGATGAATTTGGACCTAACTTCGTTCCAGGTCTTATCTATGAAGTCATTAAGATTGTTTCTATGTACTTCACCATTCATTATATCAGCAAATATAAGTTGAATCTTCAATAAAAACAGTTAATTGAGCAAGGAGCTTCCCGGTGGAAGCCTTCTTGTTCAATTTTTTTCTTTTGCATTTTTGGCTACATTTTGATATACTAATTGTATTCGTTTTGGGGTCGTTACGGATTCGACAGGCATTATGAGGCATATTTTGCAACTCATCTAGCGGATGTAAAACGCCAGTTAAATATAACTGCAAAAAATAATAATTCTTACGCTTTAGCTGCCTAAACACCAGCAGGCGTGACCCGATTCGAATCGCTCGTGTTTGATGACAGGTCTTAATTTTAGCGAGATACGATCTAGCTTTGTCTAGGAGTTAGATAAGAGATTGATAGACTCGCAGGTACAGGGCTTGAGTTATGTGTCATGTAGCTGTTAAACTAAGACATAACCTATGGTTGTAGACAAATATGCTGGCAGGTGTTTGGACGTGGGTTCGACTCCCACCGGCTCCATATATACTTTCTAAAGTTTTCTAAAAGTTTCTAAAACGTTGTAAAAACAACGTTTTTTGTTTTATACTTTCTATTCCTTTTTGAACCTTTTTGAAACTGACAGACCCAAAAACAGACCCTTTTTTATCCAAAGGGTCAGTTTTTTTGTTATTCGTTTAAAAATCAATATAGTTTGCAAATTTCTCACCAATGTCATCCTTAGCCTCTCTGGTGATGTGCGTATAGATGTTCATGGTTGTTTTTAAATCTGAGTGTCCAAGTCTATACTGGACCTGTTTGAGTGTCATTCCAGCTTCGAAGCATAGACTGGCATGTGTATGTCGGAAGCCGTGGATCCTAATAGGACGTACATCCGAATCTTTGACAATTTGTTGTAACCATTTCCGTGGTAGTGTTCCTGGTATTGGTTTTCCAAATTCATTCTCAAAGATAAAAGTAGTAGTAGGATTCATTTCTCTCCACTCTGTGAGTAGTTCACTTGTTTTTTCGTCCAAGCTTATCAATCGGTTGCTACTTTTGTTTTTTGTAGGACCGACAGATTCCCCGTCAAATCCTCTCGTAATGGCTTTGTTTATGCTCAGAGTGTTATTGGTCCAGTCTTCCCATTTGAGGGCTAAAACCTCCCCTTTTCGAGCTCCTGTGAAGGCTAGAAGACGAAAGAGGACTTTCTTTCTCAGTTCATCTGTTTGGTCTACTAATTCAAGGAAAGATTTCAGTTCCTCCTTATCGTAAAAATCGCTATCTGTATCTACTTGCTTTCTGACAAGCGTTGTTACACTTTCAACCGGATTGGTTGAGATGTAGCCATGTCTGATAGCGTACTTACATATGTTATTCATCAAGCCTTTCATTTTACGTCCATAAACAAGTTTTTTGGACCAGGCATTGATTTGTTCCTGAAGTTGCAGAGGAGTGAGAGTGGAAATCTTCTGATCTCCTAAAGTCGGATAGATATGATTTTTAATATTCCTTTCGGTCTTGATGTAGGTGCTATCCTGTACTGTGTCAGCATATTCCTTGAGCCATTTTTCAGCGACTTCCTCGACAGTGATTTCCTTGACAGTGATTTCTTCGCTATTTTCAAGGTCAGTTTGAAGTTGGAGAAGTGCTGCTCTTGCCTTGGCTTTTGTCTGGAAGCCCTGACGCTTTACATACTTGTCCTTTCCATTTTCTTTACCGATATAGATCCTAAATTTATAGGCCGTATCACCATTCTTCTTTTTATAAGATTTTATTTCCATTGCGTTTTACCTCATTTCTTGATAAAATGGGCATAAGAAAAAGACCTTTTGAATGGCTTTTCTTACACTGTAATCCTCACACTCAATTTTTGGCGAAGGAGAGTGTGGGGATTTTTATTCAAATTTTATTTTATATATTTCAGCTATCCGTTTTAAAAAGTCTTCTGGTATATTTAGCGTTGCATATATATCTCCCCTTGGAGAATAGTTGATTTTAGGATTGAATTCATCATTTGTAAATAAAGCACCAAAATCATATAAATACTGTCTGAATACAATAGGGTCATTAATTAACACAGCAATAGATAGCATTACAGCAAACAAATCTTTTTTCCCGATTCCACTAAGATATTCTTTTTCAGTTAGAACTTCTTTTGAAAGCACCGAAAGAAGAAGGACTTTGGTTAATTCATTTGTCACATTCGATAAAAAAGTTCTATTACCGTGTGCTATATTATTTCTATATTCTTGTAATAAAGATAGCATAGAAAGAAGTAGCTCCTTGGCACTTTCTCCATCTAGTTCGAAATATTCGAAGAATTGTTTTGCTATATCAATTTTTATATCTTCTCTACAAATTTTGTACCAATTAATTGTAGTCCCAAAATAAATACCACCAGTGGCGACCCAAGGCGGAATATCGCCATGTTTTATCCTGTAATGCTGAATCGAAGCACTGTTCTTATTGTTATCAATTTGATTTTTTATATTACTAATTTCTGCTTTTCGATCAAGCTCGCCATTAGATTTGTACTTTTCAAAATCCAAATATTCCAACATAGAAACTCCAATTTTTTGAGCAATTTTGTAGGATAGTTTAGTTTTTAAGGATTTTTCAATATAGATTATATATTTGAACAATAAATTGTTAAGCGCTTGGTCTATCAGAAAAATTCGATGTAATGAAGTAAACGAAACAGGCTCATTAAATTGTTCGATGTTTAATTCATTATTAAAAAAAGTCCCGAATATATCTTTATAGCCATTCACAATTCCATAATAAGAAATACTTTGAAGGACTTCTTTTGTGAAAATCTCATTTTCAATAACGATTCTCTTGTTTCTCATTAATGCAATTTGTTGGTTGTATGTTAGAAAAGGTTTATTAGTAGACAAAAAAGAAAACCTCCTATCTAGGAGATAGAAGGTATTCCTAGCCACATCCGTAGCCATTTAATTCCCTTCTATCTTATCATTATTCTATGATCGCGTCAAGTCATTATAATTTCAATTTAACTAAATCACCAACTTGAATCTTAGGATTTTTTGCTTTTAGTGGATTAATCTCTTTTTCATTTACATCAAGAGCGCTCTTAACCATCTGTTTCCCACCATTCAAAAAACTAGATACAGAGAACGTAGTATTCTCCTTTAAACTTTGTGCAATTGAAAATTTAGGATAGACTTCAGTGATAATTAGATCTCCTTTTAAAAAATCATATCTGCCAAGAGAATTCCCGTCTATATCTGTAATCTCAGGACCTGGTTCATAAATACTTATTTTTGTATCAACATGAATTGATTTAGAGTCATACCCTTTATCTATCATAACTGTATATTGATCCAGAATACGGATAACTTTTGCAATAGCCATTATTTTTCTCCTTATTTAACTAATTAGTGAATTATATTCGTCTTTGACCATCGTTTCATTTGCGATGGTCTTTAGACTGTATTTTTCCATAAAATGCAGATAGTTGAAATCTCTCACATCATCCATCAACTTCAATTCTTCTTCAAGCAAGTGATGAATCATGCTTCTATCTGCTTGTAATTCGCAAAGCTCCCTGTTCAATTCGTATTGAAAAGGAGTGTGTTCTTTGTGACCAAGTTCATGGAGAGCAACCTGTTTCTGTTCTTCATTCGACAAATTTATATCTAATGCCAAAATGTTCAGAACAGGATTAAAAAATCCGGGACTGTGCCACTCACTGCCATCAAAATAGCACAAGTTCACTCCCTCATTAGCACAAAGTTCTTTCACAGTCATAAAATGCACCTCTATTTATTTTTTAAGTGTGCCTCCAAAACCGCTGTGATGAAATCTATATCTTCTTCAGTCAATGGTTTCCCATCAAACAACATTGATTGTGCAGCGATGTCTCTGAGGTCTAATGGTGCAGAAGCATCACCATTTTTCGCAATGTTAGGATTTTCTGTGCGTCCCAAAAGGTAGTCGGTGGACACGTTGAAATAGTCAGCAATTTGTTGTAATCTATCTGATTTTGGATTAGCTTTTTTTATTCCATACAAGGAATTTCTGCTTATACCAAGTTTGTCTTCAAGATCATTTAAAGAAATGCGTTGCTTGTCTGCTAGTTCTTTTATTCTTTCAAATGCTGTAGTCATTGATTTAATAACCTTTCTAAGCATTACGAAAAAATATTTTAAAATTAATATTAAAAACTGTTGACAATTTTTAAAACTAGTATTAAAATAGTATTCGTAAGCTAAAGAGTTAGCGAATGACACAACTAAAAAAATAAAACCTAAAAAACTGATTGGCGTCCGTTTATTCTAGGTATAACTTACTTTTTAGTAGGTCTTTTCTCTATGCCTTTATTTTAAGACTAGTTTTAAATAATGTCAAGAAATTAGCTAACTTTTTAAATAAATTTTAAAAGGAGGAACAGAGATGAGCCAACAACATCAAAAATGGATTCAATTAGTCAAAGAAAAATTGAGTTCAGAAGGAATGACACAAACGCATCTCGCTCGTGCTTGCGGAGTGAAGAAGCCGACTATTTCAGAATTGCTGAAATACGGGAAGGGCAGTGACAGACTCAAAAACCGAGTCTGCGATGTCTTGGGTATTGATGAGACATGGGTTGATTTAGGAGAGTAGTAGGAACAACTAATATGACAACAAAAATTAGAACTGACGAACATAAATTCTCAACGCCGCTAACTAGTTTAATTGAATTAAAATTAATTTTATCAACTGGGAAAAAAGTAACAATCATCAACCCTAAAGAAGATATAAATAGAATAATGAATTTTATTGAGAATCCCAAAAATAAATTTTTCCATATTGGTTTGTTAACGGTTGACATAGACGAAATAATATTCATGGAATGCTATGACTATTCTTGCGGAATAGTAACCCTCCAAAAAAAAATAGTGGTTTAAAAGGAGAAACATGAACGAAATCACTTTATCAAATAACCTAGCTCAAATCGAGCTAGAAATCGGTCATCACAAGCAAATAGCTGGTCAGTCCATTTGGGAAATCGGAAGACGATTGAACCATGTGAAAGAAAATGATCTTACACATGGAGAATTCGGAGGATGGCTTGATAAAATAGGCATCCATTATCGGGAAGCAAACAGAATGATGACAGTTGCCAAACAACTACCAAATGTGACAACGTTGTCAGATTTAGGATCATCAGCGCTCTATCTCATTGCAACTCTTCCAGAAGAAGAGAAAAAAGAGCAGATCAAACGCATTGAAGAGGGTGACACTCCGACAGTGCGAGAGCTACAGAAGGTTAAGAGAGAACTCAAACTCAGCCGACAAGCAAATGAACTTCTGAGAAACGAGAATGAGAAAATCAAGTCTTCCAAGACTGAGGTCAAGGAAACTATCAAGAAAGTCATACCGGACGATTACAAGGCTACACAGGACCTTAACAAGCAATTGATGGAAAAGAACAAGGAACTTTCTAAAACCGTAAAGGCAATGGAAGAACGCTCCGAATTCATCGAAAAGCAACTTGCTGAGACACTTGCCCAACGTGAAGAGGTTGATAAGAAATCTGCTCAGTACGATGAGTTGACACAAGCAATTGAAGAATCGCAAGGACAACTCAACAGTGTCCAGAAACAAATCTCAGCTTACAAAAACATCACAAGCCTACTTCAAAAGGGGAATGACTTCTTGGCAAGTATGGGCGGCCTAATCTATGCAGACGAGGAGAAAGTCCTCAAAGCAGACGGAATCATCCGAAACGAATTTGACAGTTTTATCAGTCGTGGTCTTCGTTTCTTCAACGACCTAAACGATATTCGTAAAGAAAGCAATATTTTAGAAGGAGAATTTGAATAATGAATGAAGTAACAATCCAACCTACCGAGTTAGTGGTAGAAGATGCAATGATCCATGCACTCCAAGAATTGAAAAAGTTGAAAGAAGGGCAATCCATCTTATCAGCTGATGTTGATTATCTGAAGAATGAGCAACCAGTCAACCCTTCGGTTTGTTTGGCATTGGAAAAGCTACGTAAGAAGAAAGTCGTGGCATTGTTAGGTGGGAAAGACAGCCAAGCATACCGTGACCGACATTTCGCACAATCCGTATTTTCACAGGCTGCTAAAGACTTCAAGGACTACTTCCGAATCCCTCGATACGATTTATTGAAGCGTAAGGACGAAGAACAAGCCTTTGACTACTGGAATAGCTGGGAGCCATCAGCAAATACCAAGCTAGAAATCAAAGCCCGAAACGGACAGATGAGTTTAGTAGGGTAAGGAGGCTCACATGGTTCTAGAATTATTTGGAACTGAATTTAAAGATAAACTCTTTGAAGAGCTGGTCTCACTCAATATCAAAGCTATGGAAGAAGCTAAGCGTAGATCAAGCAGACATATTACATGGGTGCCGATCAAACAGCTACAGGAAGCTACCGGATGGGGTAGAACTAAACTAGAAGAGTGGAGAGACCAAGGGAAATTTCAATTTCAACAGTCCGGAAAGGGCGGAAAGTATCTCTACAATTTGGAAGATGTTCAGCGATTCTGCCGAACACTACAAAAATAAAAAGCACCCTTTGAAAAAGGCGCTTTGAAAGAACTATAACTTAATTATAACACAGGAATTATTTTTATAAAAGAATATTGGAGGAATTAAAATGTTAGCAGAAATTTTAGTCGGAGTATTAATCATCGTAGTCTTATTTCAAATGATCATCATCAGCTCAATTAGCGAGCGATGCAAAGAATCAAAACGAGAATTGAAAAAGATGATTGCTGAACAGCAACGCATCAAAGAAGCACGAGAAGCAATGCGTTTCGGATATCGTAGATAGGAGTTAGTTATGGCAGAAAGTAATACAATCCTGCCTCACGATATTCTTGCTGAACAAGCAGTAATCGGTTCAATATTTGTCGATCCAGATAAAATCTTAATTGCTTCAGAGTACCTCACAAAAGAGAGTTTTTACAAACTATCACACGGCATTGTCTTTGGAATCATGGAAGATTTGTCGGACAAGGGAGAACCTATCGACCCCGTATCAGTTAAATCAGCCCTTGATTCAATAGGAGAATTTGACCGAATTGGAGGGATGGCATTTCTTGCCAGTCTCATCAATGCTGTACCAACCAGTGCTCACATTGAGCATTATGCCAAGGTTGTAGCCGAAAAAGCGAGAGCACGAAAGGTTATTGAAGACCTCAATCAAACGATAGCAAACGTATATGATGGCCAATCAGATCTAAATGACATACTCGTTCAAACCGAGCAAGCTTTGTCAAACATAGCAAATGACAAGCAGACTGGCTTCCGTCCAATTATTGATGTCATTGATTCTACGCAGTCAATTATTGACGAACGCTCTCAGCGTGTTGGTGATGTAACAGGGACACCAACAGGTTTTACAGATTTTGACAATATCACGACCGGTTTACACACTGATAATTTAATTATCCTTGCAGCACGGCCAGCGATGGGTAAAACAGCTTTTGCCCTAAATATTGCCCAAAATGTGGCGATAAGAGCTGGAAAGCCAGTAGCAATCTTCTCTCTTGAAATGGGAGCAGAAAGCCTTGTAGAGCGCATGCTGTCATCCGAAGGATTGATTCCGTCATACCATGTAAGAACAGGAAACTTGTCAGAAAGCGAATGGCGCAGAATGATCCTGGCACAGGAACAACTTGCAAAAGGAAAGATCTATATTGACGATACAGCAGGAATTCAGATTGCTGAGATCCGATCTAGAGCCAAGCGATTATCTCAAGAGACCGGTGGCCTTGGATTGATTGTAATTGACTACCTTCAACTGATTACTGGTAGAGGTCGAGAAAATCGACAGCAGGAAGTTTCTGAAATTTCAAGGCAGTTAAAAATATTAGCCAAGGAATTGAAAGTTCCAGTAATTGCATTGAGTCAGCTATCTCGTGGGGTTGAGCAACGAAACGACAAAAGGCCTGTGCTCTCAGATTTGAGAGAGTCAGGATCTATTGAGCAAGATGCTGACATAGTAGCATTTCTCTACCGAGAAGCCTATTACAATCGTGAAGAACAGGAAGAACCTGATAATGTTACAGAATTGATCCTTGAAAAAAATAGACATGGCAGTTTAGGGACAGTCAAACTATTCTTTCACAAGGAGTATGCGAAATTTTCAAATAAGGAGGCTTGATTAATGGTAACTGAGAATCGTAGATATTACTGGTTACAACTAAAAGATGACTTCTTTAATTCCAAAGAAATGAAGCTCATGAGAAAGCTTCCAGGTGGAGAAGAAATCACAATCATCTACCTAAAAATGATGCTGGCAAGTCTAGCAGAGCAAGGGAAACTATATTTCGAGGGATTAGCAGAGGATCTAGCTGAAGAACTTTCTCTCTTAATAGATGAAGACCCAGAAGCGATCAGATTAACACTGATGTTCTTAACAAAGAAAAAATTATTGACTACATCAGATAATTACCAGTTTAATTTAGAGCAAGTTCCGGAAATGGTAGGAAGCGAAACAGCAAGCACCCGTAGGTCTCGTAAGCATCGAGAGAATCAAAAAGCGTTGCAATGCAACACCAACGCAACAAAAGGCAACGGAGATATAGATATAGATATAGATATAGATAAGGAGCAAAAATCTCAATCTGATGTCTATGACGAAATTATCAAATATCTAAATGACAAAACAGGATCTCATTTTAAGCCTACTAGCAAATCAACTCAAAGACTCATAAATGGTCGTTTAAGTGAGAATTACTCAATAGATGACTTTAAGCATGTCATTGATGTAAAAAGCCTTGAATGGAAGAATGATTCCAAGATGTCCAAGTATTTAACTCCAGACACGTTGTTTAATGCTACTAAGTTTGAAAAGTACTTAAACCAAAAGATGCCTTCGAGTGCATCAACTCAACAACAAGACGAAAGGTTAGGGTTTTAATGCATCAGGATTATGAAGTAGGTTCAACTAGTGAACCAAAAATATGTAATAAGCACGGATCCAAGATGATCACTGCAAAAGTTATGATTAATGGATCCCAACAATTGCTCCACATTTGTCCAGAATGTGAAAAAGAAGGAATCAATGAATTGCAGGAACACTTAAATCAGGAAGCAGTTATCCAGTCAATTCTAGCGAATACATACAAAGTATTTGATCGTGAGAGCATCTATTCCAAGGAATTGGAAGACAAAACACTTGATAATTACGATGCTGGAAATAAGTTGTGTGAGCAAGCTTTGAATTTTTCAAAAAGGATGTTGCGTGACTTTCTGAAGTACGAAACAGGAAATGTAATCTTGAGCGGCCCTCCAGGGGTCGGAAAGAGCCATTTATCTATTGGAATAGCCAAAGCATTAAATGAAAAATTCAAAGAATGCAAGCAACCAAAGAGTGTGCTATTCATTTCGACTTCTGCGCTCTTTTCAAAGATTGAAGAAAGCTTCAATGGTCGAGGAGACTTTACAGAAAGTTATGCTGTGAATCTACTGAGCAACGTTGATTTTCTTCTCTTTGACGATTTAGGAAAAGAAAGCAGTATGAGCGGAAACCTCAAAGAAGCGAATGAATGGAGACAACGAGTACTGTTTAAAATCTTGGACAATCGTCAAACAACATTTTTTAACACAAACTTATCAAGCAACGATATTAAAACAATTTACAACAAGGCCCTTGCTGACCGGATCTTCAAGGGCGCAAGCAAACATATTTTTAAATTCCCAGATAATACAGAAAGCAGGAGATATTGATGGAAAACAAACAATTAAAAGATTTAATCGCAAAAGTTCAGCGATGGTTTTACGATAGGAATTTGAAAACGCAAGATCCAAACAAGCAATTTTTGAAATTGTATGAAGAGATCGGTGAACTGTCACGAGGACTGGCAGAGAATGATGAGGAAGTTACAAAAGACAGCATTGGAGACATCACCGTAGTGTTGATCGGTTTGACATTGCAATTAGGCATCAAGACAGAAGAGATCTTTCCAGAAAATAATACATTCGTATTTTTAAACGCAGCAAAATCAGAAGATTATTTTGTCGTTATGATGGACCAATCATTGGCAGCATATTTTAACCGACAATCATACCAACTAAAAAATGTTGTTTATGAGTTGATGCGAATTTCAGCATTGTTACATCATGATTTTGTCGAGTGCTTGAACATCGCCTATGAAGAAATCAAAGATCGAACAGGAAAATTAGTGAATGGTGTTTGGATTAAGGAGGAGCGACTAAAATGACAGAAGAAATCTTAAATAATGGTTTTGACAAAGTAAATAAACCTAATCACTACTGTGGGCAATATGGTCTTGAATCAATTGACATAATTCGCAATTTTGCTGGAGGACCAAAAGAAGTCCGGGGATTTTACTGGGGAAATGTCATCAAGTATCTTTGTCGCTATCAAAAGAAAAATGGATTGGAAGATCTAAACAAGGCAAAGAAGTACTTAGACTGGCTTATTGCAGATTTGAAGCGTGAAGATCTCGAAAAGACAGCGATTGTCAAGCAGGAGTGATAATTATGAGACATTATACGAAAAATCAAATGGATCACTTTCGTCAGCAACTGCAATTGTTGATTTTAGGGAAAGGTCTCACTCGCAGAGAACTCTCTAGAAATCTTTATCGAGGCGAACAGACGATACAAGAATGGATCACTAAAGACGATATCAATCCTAGCCACGTCCAAGAATTGTGCGAGTATTTCGGGATTGAGGAAAAAACTTTGATGGGTGATCCGGAAATACTTGCCGATTATAAGCTATATGATCGTGATAAGTATATCTGTACAGGGACTTTAAAAGAACTGAGCAGAATTACTGGAAAAGATAGTGCATTACTCAAATATTACATCCACTTAAACGAACAGGGACGAAATGCAGGACATCTAAAATTAGAAAGGGTAATCGAAGATGAAGCGTAAAATCGACTGGTTAATCATTAACTTGATATTGCTGGCAGGAGTTACATTGGTAATTGCCATCAATCTCAACTCCAGATTGGTTGAACAAGAAAAAACAATCAAGGATATGCAGTGGACCATTCAGGAGCATGAATTAAGTATTCAGCGCTTTGCTGAACAAAACACTGCGCAAGAGGTAATCCTAAATAAATTAAATCGTGAGTACCAAGCGCAGGAACGAAAGAAAGCAGAAGCAGTTAAGGAAGCTGCCGAAATGAATAATGTGGGAGGATAATAATGATCAACAATGTGACCCTTATTGGTCGGTTAACCAGAGATGCAGAGCTACGCTATACACCGAGCAATATCGCAACAGCACAATTTAATATTGCATGCAATCGCAATTTCAAAAATGCAAATGGTGAATATGATGCAGATTTCATCAACTGTGTGATGTGGAGAGAGCAAGCGGAAAGATTTTGCAATTGGACCAAAAAAGGAATGCTGGTCGGAATTACGGGAAGAATTCAGACTCAAAGCTATGAAGGAAATGACGGAAAACGTGTATATGTGACTGAAGTGGTCGCAGAAAATTTCCAAGTTTTGGAAGCGCGACAACACTGCCAACCAAAACAGTATGACTGAACAGATGCCACCTAACTATGCAAATCCTATGGACATTGATGAAAGTGATTTGCCATTCTAAAAACAAAAGGAGAAAAACAATGAATAAAAAGGTTATCTTAACAACAGTAGCAACAATCGCAGCAATCGCAACAGCAGGAGGGGTAAAAGCAGATGAATTTAATGGCGATCTCGCAAAAGATAGCATCGGACTTACAACGGAAGCTGGAAACAGCACAAACGGAAAAGAAGCGACTGTTTCAAGTGCGCAGGGAGAACACCCAGGAGATCTTGGAAGTGTCGAAGGAGATCGAGCAGTTAACGAAGAAGATCCAAGCCGAGGAAGCAATGCAAGAAGTGTTACAAAAGATGGGGACACTATCCGAGTAGAGAATCCGGAAGTCGTGATCGAACAACCAGAAGGCAATGGACGGTACACTCCATTTAAGGTTAAGTATGAGGATATTAAAATCCCAGATAACATTGAGGTGAATGAGGGTGACAAGGTGACCTTTGACTTACCAGAAGAAGTAAAATTTCAAACATCTTACGAGTTTGATGTGCATAACCCAGAGAAAGCAGTAGTCGGTAAAGCCACAGCAGATGCAACTACTAACAAAGTGACAACTGTATTTAATGACTACTTCAAGTCACACCCTCTAAACAAGAGTATGAGCCTTGAGTTAGATGTAAGTTGGACAGACAAAGTTGTCCCAAATAAACCAGTAACAGCAAACTTTAATGGAACTTTAGTGACCACTAATGTTGGTGATTCTGGAGTAATCGGTAAAGATGAATTGATCTCGAAGTGGGGAAGTCAAGATAAAGAAGACCCTACGGTGATTAATTGGACAGCCCGTGTGAACTATACCAAGAAAGTACTTAACTATGTGACAATCATTGACGAAATGTCAAAAAATCAAAAGTTAGTTGATAACTACTTTGAGATTAAGAACATTGAAAGCGTAGATCCTTGGGTTGACAAGGGATCTGCAATGGACTTAGTTAAATCTATCAGTAAGTCAGATCATGGATTCACAATCAAGATGGATCGCTTAGATCATATGATCTATCTTTACTACAAGACTAAACTTGTTAATGCTGTTAAAGATTCAACAAACCCAACTAACAAGATTGAATTAAAAGCTGAGTCAGATGGTGCTGTTTCATACCAAAAGATCCAGCTTGTTGGTGGTAAAGGTGATGCAGTTGGTGAAGATAAACCAGCGCCAACCTTTGAAATTCCAAAAGAGTCTCCGAAAGTGGAGATCCCGGAATTTGAAGGTGGAATCCCTGGCATTCCAGAAGTGAGAGAAAAACCGGAATACACAGAACCAATTGGAACTGTACCGAATGACTCGCCAGTTTTGGATAAGCCAGAATGGCACGGCAGCACGGTCCCATTCGATGCGCCCCAGATTGACAAGCCAGAGTGGTCTGGTGGAGTGGTACCGAATGAAGCACCTATTCTTGACTTACCAGTGCTTAAAATTCCAGATGAACCGGTGAAACCAAGTCCAGAACCAAAAGAAGAGCCAAAGCAAGAAAAACCAAGCACACCAGCTCAAAAAACCGAGACCAAAAAGGAAACAGTGGAAGTGGTGAACCATGTTGAAGCCAAACAAGATGAACCGGTTGAAACATACAGCGCCCCAGCGGTATTGCCTGCAACTGGATCAGACCTTGGATTGTCACTTGTTGCCCTTGGTATCTCGGTTGCAACACTAGCATTCACTTTGAAGAAAAAGGAAAACTAATGCGAGGGGGGATATTCCCCCTTGATCTTGAAAAAGGAGTTAAAAAAATGATAGTATGGGCGTTGTTTGATAGCGGTAATGGATCATACACAAAAGCCGTCAACACCCTCAATAGTTCGAAGGGGGAGAATATTAAAATATATCCGATTGGTATTGATATCGAAAACAAGAACAATCACTTCATACCTTTAAATTTGGCAGACTATTCAAGGGTTTTTGGGGATAATACCTTGTTTGATACTTTGGATAAGCTACCAAAGCCAGATCTAATTATAGCAAGTCCTCCTTGTGAAAGCTGGTCGAATGCAAGCGCAATGACCGGAGGAAATGCTTGCTGGAAACAAGAACGAGGGGATGGATTGTTTGAACCACAAGTACCTCTTTCAAAATTCACTATAAGATACGCCAGTGATTTTGAAAATTATCAATTTCAACCAGATAAGCAGTTTATGAAACGAATAAATGGAGAGTTATGCGCATTCAATACGATCGAAATCATAAAACGGTACAAACCGAAATTTTGGATAATTGAAAATCCAGCTTTTGGTAGGTTGTGGGAATATATCGATGTTGTGTTAGGTTTTAAAATTCCGTATGAAAATTATACAAGATATAACAATTATGATTATCCTATAACAAAAGCGACACGTTTTAGTGGAAATATTGACCTAGGTTTAAATAATGAAAAAATACCAAGCAAATTAGAATTACAAGATTTTTCACGCTCATACAACGAACGGTCGAATATTCCACAAAAATTAGTAATAGAAATTTTTAAAAAAGTTAAAAAGGAGTTGGAAGATGAATAAACTAGACGAACCACAGAAGCCAGTCGTGCCGCAGTTTGTGGCGGATTGGATTGAACAGAGAAAAGATGAAGGCTGGAAACTGTCTCAAATGTTTTTACAAGCTAATATGGAAGAAAAAACGGAAGATGGATTGTAGATAACCAAGAAACATTTGCCCGTGCTTGGTTGGACGGCTACGAGGTCGAAAAAGAGAAGCGATACCTTGTGAAAGCTAAAGGAGTGTACCTTAATAGCTGTCTAGTTTTTGAAAAAAAAAACAAAAAGTGGTTTTTCTCTTCGATCTATGAAATAGATCATCAAAGAGTATACCACACCCGCAAAGAACTTGAAGAGGCCGATTTTGGATGGATGTTTGATTGTCCCGGGATTGAGATTGAGGAGGTGGAATAATGGGATTTATTAGTTGGTTAACTTTGATATTAATGACTTTGAAATTGTTAGGTGTAATCTCTTGGAGCTGGTTCTATGTCTTTATGCCTGCAATAGCTGACCTAGTAATTTCTGTTTTGATTTTAGTGGTAGCTAAAATGATATGGGATAAGTAGGATTTGTTGTGTGAAAGCGAGGAGAAAAATGGCTACTGCAAAACGAACATCAGACATAACTGTGGCACTTTATGAATGGAATAAGTTAACAACAAGGAATATTGCTGAAGATGAGAAGGAATATTTTAATGGTGGTATTGAATTTGTTTGGCAAGGCAAAACTCCAGAAATTGACGAGGAAGTTCTTGTCTATAATCCAAACACACAAAGGATATACACTGATATATGGGTTGATTATGGGGAAGGAATTGGTTTCGAAGGCACTGATGAAGACACGGTATTTTGGATGAGTTATCCAAAACCACCAAAGGAGGTGGAGTGATGAAAAGAGTCTCAGTTAACCTAAGTGATGATTTATTCATGCACCTTGAAGCACTAAGGATGTATTATGATTACAATTCGAGAGCTGAAGTTATTAGAAAAGCACTAGATGACTTAATCAGTAAATGTTCATCAAGCATGGTATTTGATCGCTACCTATCAGGGGCTAGAGAAATAATGCGTGATATGGAGGGAGATCAATGAGTAGACCAAGAAGATATCCATATACTAAGAGTCAGTGGGAAGAGACAACGACGGCAGTTTATTCGTATAACAACGGAGAATATGAACTGTTTAGAGGTCTTGAAAACAAATTCACAGGAGAAAGAGTAGAGGTGAAATAATGGAAGAGATTATCATGGCTTCATTGCCTAATAAAGAATTAAATCGTTTGATTAAAATTGAAATTGCTGTTGAGGCTTTAATTGAGAATGGAGTTCTTGACGAAGATGTATTTAACCAGTATTTGAATGAAGCATAAGAGGAAGAGGTAGAAATATGATAAAAAAATTATTAATTACAGTTTTTGTTTGTTTGTCTTTTATAACACTATCGGGGTGTGGAAATAAAGATATTCTTGGAACAACTTTTACTTTCAAATACGCAAAAGTCAGACTAGTTGACGGACGAATTGTCGAAGGTGAAGTAAAGCAATGGGCAAAATATGACGAACAAGATAGTATTCGTGTGACTTTTGAAAATGGCGAGGTATATTATACTCACTCCAGCAATGTAACACTGTATAACAAATAGATGGGAATTAACATGGACTTACAAAATTTTATCTATCTTCTACTCGCCATGGTCTGGCTGTCTGGCTTGATCTGGGCCAGTGTGATAGCGTTTAAAAACAGAAAGGAGAAATGATGAGTTTGGATAATGTACATATACCAATGCGAGCGAATAGAATTCTATCTATTGCCCAAATAAATGGCAAGCTAGAGATAGCTATACTTGGGGAAGAGTTTTTTGAAACAGATTCATACTTTGAAGATCTGCACGATGCAGTGCTGCCATTTGACAATATAAGAGATTTAAAGCGTATTATTGATCATATCATCGATGTGGAGGACAATAAATGAGGGTATATGTTGTTAGGAAATACCATGGACGCTCAAGTTGGAGCGATCCTAAACACTTAGCAAAATATTTTGAGAAAGAATTTAAAGACAGACATGACGCACTTGCTTACCGTGAAAGCTTGGGCTTGCAAGGAATTGTGGAAGTCTACACAAAAGAGGTAGATGAATGAATTTAAGAAGCAGGTATGGGTATTTAATACTAGCTCTGAAGCAGTATCCGTTTGAAAAAGAAATCAAGGAACGAATCGAAGAAATCGAAGTGCCTTGGAAACCAACAGATCCAAACACAGGGATCAAGAGTAACAAGGTAATGACTCCGAAAGCCCTGGCCGACATCATCAAAAAAGAATCGGACCCAGAACTGCATCGTCTCGAACTACTTCGAGAAGCGATCAGCACTATCAAAATTTTGACACCCGAAAAACAATGGGCAGCAATCAAAGAAGTATACATTGATGGAACTCTAACTGTGGAGGGAGCATCAATCAAATACTTACATTGCAGTAAATCTCTTGCCTACAAGGAAGTGATTGAGCCATTCTTTAGCGGACTAGAAAAGAAAATCTATGAACTATCTGTGAACACTAAGATTAATATTAATTTGGAAAAAAGTTAAAAATACAGTTGAAAGTGTGGAAAAAATTTAAAAATAAGGTGGTAAAATTATATCATCGGGTAAAACCGAACCGATGGATCCTTACGAAACGGGTTAGGAGTTAGCTCAGTTGGTAGAGCGGTTGGGTCATAACCGGCGTGTCACAGGTTCGAATCCTGTACTCCTAATATCAGCCAAGTCAGCACAAGCTGGCTTTTTATTTTACCTAGGAAGGAGGTGGCACTGTGAACATTGTGGATCCTATTCGTGACAAAGACGATATCCAAGCAATGAAGGAATATCTGCGAGAATGGAATGAGCGAAACTACTTGCTCTTTTTATTTGGCATCAACTCCGGATTACGAGTGGGCGACATTCTTCGAATACGAGTAAAGGATGTGCAAGGTTGGTATATCAAAATCAAAGAGCAGAAGACTGGAAAAAGGAAGCAGCTCAAGATGACAAAGAATCTGAAAAAAGAAGTCAGAGAGTACACAAAGGATATGCCACTGCATCATTATCTGTTTCAAAGTCGCATCGGAAAAAACAAACCGCTTGACAGACGGACAGTTGATTGGATATTGAAAACCGCAGCTATCGAGTGTGGAATTGAAAACATTGGCACCCACTCGATGAGAAAAACATTTGGGTATCACTATTACAAAAAGACCAAAGACGTGGCAATGCTCATGGATCTATTTAATCATTCATCTCCTGCGATCACGCTGAGGTATATTGGAATCAGACAAGATCAACGAGATAAAGCTATGTCTAATTTTGATTTATAGTTATCAATTGGACACAACGAGTAAAACGCTAATTAGTTTTATTAATTGCCTGCTATTCATTTATTTTACTGGCTTTTTAATGCTGGGGCGAATCAGACAGAATATAAGATATGTCTAATTCAAGAGAGAAAAACAACATAGTTTTCAGAAATAATATAATGAATTTCAGAAATAGATAGTTGAAAGTATGAAATGTTACAGAGGATTTAATAATTGAAAGTAGATGTTTCGACAAGAGAAAGTCGCAGAGAGTTTTATCTTTCAAGATCATGGAGACAACTGAGACTCGAAGCAATGAGTCGAGATCATTTTGAATGTGTCTGGTGTCGAGATGAGGGGAAGGTAACTACAGATAACCTCGAAGTCGATCACATCAAAGAGCTAGAATATTATCCAGAGTTTGCTCTAGATATTAACAATCTTCGCACTCTGTGCAAGGAGTGTCATAACAAGCGACATCATCGCTTTCAATTTCGCAAATCATCCAAGCTGCAAAATAGAAATTTTCGTTCTGACGAATGGTGGGGATGAAAATTTAAAATTTTAAAAAATTTGAAGACCCCCCGGTCGAAAAAAATCGAAAAAAATCGGTCTCTGGGAACCGGTGGGAGGGGTCGATTGTCCAAATGCAAAGCACTATTTTTAAAGGGGGAGGGGGCTCATGGAAGAATACTCAGAAAAAAATATAAAAGAATTGGAAAACCAGTTACTTTCCAAAATCGGCAATTTTAGCACACGAAAGAAAGATGCGATTCAGTACGAAAAAGTTCACCGCTATCTCTATCTGGTCCGTCTACTGTATGAGCTGAAAGAACGTCTCAAACAAGATGGATTAGTCATCACCGTCCACAACGGCCAACAAAGATTTCAGAAAGCGAACTCGTTGATCAAAGAAATCAATACAACCAGCAATCAGCTACTAGCGATTGAGCGATCATTTGACTTTGAGGTTGAAAATTCACCAGTGGAGAAGAAGCCACCATCAGACGGAAGTGATCTATTGTGATTTCTCACCCTTTGATTGATGAATACATCGAACTTGCCGAATCAGGAAAAATCAAAGTCAACAAAGAACGCTCACTGCTATTCAAAATCATCAAAGAAAAGATATATCCAAGGGATGATCTTTATTTTCACAATGAATTGATCGAAAAATATATTCAGTTCACTGAAAAAAATTTCTTTCCACTTGCTAAATATCAAAAATTCTTGACACCATTCATCTTTCTCTTTAGGAAAGAAGATGGCGAACCTCAATTCGATGAGTTCCTTCTTACTTTGGCCCGTGGGGGTGGTAAGAATGGTTTTATGTCTAGTCGAGATGCATTTTTTATCAGCCCACTATATCCAATTCGAGATTATGATGTGACTATCACAGCTAATTCGGAAAAACAAGGGAAGGTATCATTTGAGGAAGTTTATGAAACTGTCCAGAGAAGAGGACTGGAAGATCATTACTATTTGACAAAGATGTCTATTACAGGCCGAGGGAATAACTCGGTCTTTTCTTATCGGACGAACAATCCGAAGACCATGGACTCGGCTCGTGATGGTTGTCTTGAATTCGATGAAATTCACCAGTTCGAAAATGACTCTGCTGTTAAAATCCAGCGGTCAGGGCTTGGTAAGATTGCCCATGCTCGTACCTTCTACAATGGTACCAATGGGCATGTCCGTGAAGGGTTCTACGACAAGATGATTGAGAAATCAATGAAAATCTTGAATGGAGAGCTTGATGAATTCCGCTTATTTCCGTTCATCTGCAAGTTAGATGATCCGGAAGAAGTGGATGATATGAGCAACTGGCCAAAAGCTAATCCTATGCTGGATGAAACAACACCTTATGCCAAACGTCTATTAGCTAGAACGAAAGCTGACTATGATGATTTGGAATTGGAACCATCAGGCAGACAGGAATTTATGACCAAGCGGATGAATCTGCCAGAAGCCGACATCGAAAAAGATGTTACCACTCGTGAAAAGTTAATGGCTGCATTGCGAAGCCCTGGCATAGATCTCTCAGGAAGATCTTGTGTTGCTGGTTTTGACTACGCAAGCATCAGAGACTTTGCCAGTGTTGGACTGCTATTTAAAAACGGTGATGAGTTTATCTGGAAGCAACACAGTTTTGCAAGAAAGCAATTCTTGGATATGTTTAAGATCAAGGCTCCAATCCGTGAATGGCAGGAGCAAGGGCTCTTTACTATCGTAGACGGTCCAAGTATAGATCCAAGATTACTAGTTGACAAATTGATTCAGTGGCGCAAGCTCTACAATATCGAAATTGTCTGCGCAGATGGATTTAGGATGGACCTGCTGAAACCATTGCTGGAAGAAGCTGATTTTGAGTATGAATTTTTGCGGAATCCAGGAGCGATACAGTCGAAGGTAGCTCCAATTATTGAAGATGGATTTGCGAACGAAAGATTCATTTTTGAAAACGACAAATCAATGCTCTGGTATACCGATAATACCTTTGTCAAAGAAGACAAAGACGGGAACAAGAGATTTTTGAAAAAGGAACCGTTGAGACGAAAGACTGACGGCTTCCATGCCTTTATTGCTGCTCTCTACAAGAGAGAAACTATTCAAGAGAGTACTGTTGGAGACTTTCTTGACGTGATCGAAGATTGGGAATTTTAGAAAGGACAACAAAATGAACAAACGAATGAAGAAAAAACAACAACTTGAACAAAAGATTCAAGGACTTGAATGTGAGCTTGCAGTAGTAAGCAAAGAAAACATGGAATTATTGAACAAGATTGGTTCAATCACTGCTGAATTGAATACTCTGAGCCAGTCCGTGAAGCGACATGAAGATATTTGCGGTCAAAATGTCTTACAAACAAATAAAGAATTTGAATCAATCAAGAAGGAATTAAAACGCTCTAAAAAATCTTTCTTCAAACGGTAAAAAATATCCGGGTGGGTGGTAGGCATAAAATTTTAGAAAGGAGGAGGTGCCTTGGGATGGCTAAATTTATTCAAGCGAGAAGTTCCAGAACCGAGTTTTGAGTTTGACGAACTAGAGCGGATCTTTGGAAATCTGCAACTAAAGAGCCTGTCGATTGACAAGGCTGCTGAATTTGTGGCCCGCATCTTTGCAAGGTCTGAGTTTAAGTTCATTGAGAATGGAAAAAAGAAGGCTACTGATTGGGATTATCTGCTAAATGTAAGACCCAACAAGAATGAATCTGCTTCTGAGTTTTGGCAAAAGGCGGTTTACCGCTTATTGACAAAGAATGAAGTACTGATTTTCTTGACGAATGATGATCAGTTATTGATTGCCGACTCATACATCCGACAGAAATACGCTGTGTTTGATGACACATTCACATCTGTGAGTTGTCAAGACTATACTTTCCAGAAACCATTCAAAATGAATGAAGTTATTTTCTTGCAATATAACAACAATCGTCTTCAAGAATATTTCACCCAACTCTTCAATGATTATGAAAAACTACACACTCGACTGGTTGAAGCACTTGCACGAAATAATCAAATTCGTGGAGTACTCAGCACTAGAACGAATGCAAGTTTTGACGAATCAAAACGTGAAAAGATGCAACGATATGCAGACGGTCTCTTTAAATCATTTACGACAAAGACAGTAGCAATTGTCCCGGCTCAAGAGGGAATGGAATACTCTGAGCTAACCAATACTACAGGTACATCGAATTTGTCTGTAGATGAGCTAAAAAAACTCCGTAGGCAATTTGATGACGAGGTGGCCGACATTTTAGGGATTCCCACTGCGTTGATGCATGGGGATATGGCTAATCTGGAAAATAGTCAGAAGATGTTTAATAGCTATTGCTACCAGTCACTTGTGAAGAAAATGAGCGATGGTCTGAACTTTGCTTTACTAAGCAAAAATGAGTACAAAGACAATAAGCGCCTTGTCATTATTGGTGAAGGGCAAAGAGACAAATTCTCGCTTGCTCAAAGTATTGACAAGCTGATTTCTTCCGGTTCTATGCTTATCAATGAGGTCCGTGAGGAACTTGGCCTTGAAGCTGTACCGTGGGGCGACAAGCCTCTGATCACTAAGAACTATCAACTTGGTGAGGATGTAGAGAAGGGAGGTGAGAAAGAAGATGAAAGTGATTTCGATTAAAGGAACAATCGTGTCAAACGATGATGCTTGGCTTTATGATTGGCTTGATTGGGACTGTACCGCTCCTAAAAATGTAGTACTTCCGGAAACTGGTGAGGACATCGAAGTTCACATCAATTCTGGCGGTGGTGATGTGTATGCAGGTAGTGAAATCTATACTGCATTACGGTCTTACTCAGGGAAAGTAGTTGTTAAGATCGTGGGCATTGCTGCAAGCGCAGCGAGTGTTATCGCAATGGCTGGTGATGTCATAGAAATTAGCCCTACTGCTCAAATCATGATTCACAACGTGTCATCACGAGTTGACGGAGACCACAACACTCTACTTCACGAAGCTGGAGTGCTTGAAGGTTTTAATAAGTCAATCGCAAATGCTTATGTTGATAAAACTGGAAAAGCATTGGACGATTTATTGGATCTGATGAACAAGACTACCTGGTTCGATGCTGAATCAGCAGTAAATCAAGGATTTGCTGACAGGATCATGTTCGCTGGAGAAATTGCTCCTACATTTGCTGCAAGCGAAACTCCAATGATCCCACATGATTTTATCGATAAGATGAAGTCAGCAATGACTCCAGATGTCGATAAAATCGCTGAGCTGGTAGCTAATAAGTTAGAAGCTCGACAGATTGCAAAAGAGACTTTTGAAAATAGTGAATTTGTACAGAAAAGATTCACCCTTCCAGAAAGTCCAGAAAATAACACAAACAAGGCTGTACCTAAAGGGTTCGGTCTTTTTGCATTTTAGAAAGGAAAAATAATAATGACAATGAAATTATCAAACAAATTCAACGAAATTCGTCAGAACTTTTTGAACGCAGTGGCAAATGGTGCGCCTCAAGAAGAACAAGCGAAACTCTACAATGAAATGATCGAGTCGATGACAAATGAAATGATGGAACAAGCTCGTCATGCTGCTCATGAGGAAGTTTCAGCAATGAACCCTTATGATGCTAAATTGACTGCGGAAGCCCGTGAATTCTTCAACGACATCGACAAAACTGCCCCTGTAGGAGTAGAAAAACTCTTCCCACAAGAAACCGTTGACCGTATCTTTGATGATATGGTAAAATCTCGCCCGCTCTTGCAACATATTGGATTGCGCAATGCTGGTATCCGCCTTAAATTCCTCAAATCAACTCAAACTGGAGAAGCTGTTTGGGGCAAGATCAATGGGGAAATCCAAGGTCAATTGAAACAAGCCTTCAACGAAGAAGAAGCTATTCAAAACAAGTTGACTGCATTTGTAGTCATTCCTAAAGACTCTGAAAAATTCGGTCCTGCTTGGTTGCAAGCATTTGTATCTGCTCAAATCACAGAAGCGTTTGCTGCTGCTTTGGAAGCCGCCTTCTTGAACGGAGATGGAGATGGCAAACCAATCGGTCTTTCTCGCACTCTTACAGGTACTGTAGCAGGAAACAAAACAACTTATGCAGAAAAAGCTGTTGAAACTGCAAAACTTACATTTGTGGACTCTGCAACAGTTGTCAAAGAATTGACAAATGTTTACAAATATCACTCCGTTAAATCTGATGGTAATCCAGTTGCGGTTGAAGGAAATGTCGTGATGGTTGTCAACCCAACAGACGCATGGGATGTTAAAAAACAATACACTTCCCTAAATGCTCAGGGAACGTATGTAACAGCAATGCCGTATAACTTGATCTTGGCTGAGTCAATTGCTCAAACTGCTGGTAAAGTGACTACATTCGTCAAAGGCCGCTATGATGCATTTGTAGGTGGTGGTATTGAATTTGGACGCTTCACAGAAACTTACGCCCTTGAAGACTTGAACCTCTACACTGCTAAGCAATTTGCTTATGGTAAGGCTCACGATGAAAAGACTGCTGCTGTTTGGAAATTGGAAATCAAATAATAGGTGGTGACACCGAATGGAAGAAACAAAACAATTTCATCCGCTTCTAGCAGTATTTAAGGAGCGGATGAAAATCTTTCATGATGCTGAAGACGGGAATCTTTCAAGGATGTTGACTTCATCGGAGAAAGCGATTCTCGACTTAACAGGAGCTTTTGATTTGTCAGATTCTCGCACTGAAGAGCTTGTTTTGGAACGTGCAAGATATTTGTACAATGATCAGGTCGAGTTTTTCTTTACGAATTTTCAAGGAGAACTCCTTGAGTTATCACTTCAAAATCACCCAATAGGAGGAAAAGAGTGCTAGAAACAATCCAAGATTTCTTTGACTTGAAAGAAAATGTCGTTCGACACGTTGGAGACATTTTTGAAGTTGATGATGATCGAAAAAACGAATTGATGAAGAAATTACCTGATTTTGTTAAAGAATACGATTTAGTAGCTTCGGAAAATCTAAACGAAGATGTAGTTGTGGAAGATGAATAAGCCTGAGTTTAAATACAAAAAACCAGAAACCAATACAAGTGAATTAAGAACTCCAGTAGAGTTTTATAACTCAAAAGTACTTGAAGGATTAGATGGCCGGGATGTGAGCTTTGAGAAAGTATTTTATACATTCGCAAAAATCTACTCACCTAGCTTAAAGGATATCGAAATTTCAACAGGAAAATCAATGACTGCAAAGATGACCTTAAAAATTAGAGATCCTTTAACAAGTTATCAACCTGACAATAAGCATTTTGTGCAAGTAAATGATCACCGATTAGAAAATAAAAAATGGCAGATCATTGACGTTCGTCCCGATTATGACAACCGTGATTATTTAATTGTTGTTATTGGTGGATCAAATGACTAGTGGTGCTACATTAAGAGGCTTCGATGAAGTCATCCGGAATTTAGAAGCAAAGCTAGGCGATGCGAAAGTGAGAAGATCTGCAAATAGAGCCTTGAAAGGCGCAGCAACTGAAACACTTGAAGACTTTAAAGTCGCCCTACAAGTTTTTAAAGATACCGGAGAAACAATTGAAAGCGCAACAGTCGGAAATGTAACGGGTGCTTTTGAAGGAGTACCAATGGTTAAGCTTGGTTTTGGTGCCGGTTCACGTTGGCGGTTAGAACATTTGAATGAATTTGGATATGCCAAAAAGGCTCATCCAAGAGGGTTCGGTGTTATTCGAAGATTTTCGGAAGCCAACAAAGAAAAATTTAAATATAGGTTAGCAACTAAATTGAAAGGAGAAGGGCTTGGATGATTAAAGACAAGATGTCAGAAATATATGATGCTCTGATGAGCGATGAGGAACTTTCTAAGATCACTATCAAATCATTTGAGCGTCCTGAAACCTTACCAACAAATCAGACGAGTATTGTTATTATCCCACTAGGGCCACCTATCCAAAGTGACCAGGGAAGCAATACAAGTTTTTCAAAAACATTTCTTTATCAAATCAACGTTGAATCGATTAACCGAATTGAATGCAAAAAATTGCAAGGGTTAGTCGAAAAGGTAATGGAATCACAAGGATTCTATCAAATCGCTGGGGGTCTAGATGAATGGATCCCTGAAATCAAACGCTATGCAGATGCCAGAACTTACAAAGGGAAGAGCAAGCTGTATGACGATTATTAGAAAGGAAATTTAATATGACACAACAAAAACAAGGAACTGCTACAGTTGGTTTTAAAAGCCTTACAGTTCGAATTTTGGATGGGAATCAAACCATCACAGAGGGAGAAAACCTCTTTATCATCCAAGGTAAAAAAGGAGAAGGTGCGACTCAAACCGCAAAAATCTCCGGTCTTGCCGTTGACCCTACAAAAACATTCGGAAGCAACATCGCTTACTATGTAAACAACCGTGGGGTTGGAAATGTCAAAGTAGATCTTGGTCTCTTGGACATTCCAGTAGCGCTTTACGTTAAAGCTCTCGGCTACGAAAACGATGATGATATCCTTGACTTTGGAGCTGACACAGTTTCAAAAGATGTCGCTATCTTGCTCGAATCAAACACTCCAGATGGTGGTGGAGCTTACTACGGATTCTACAAAGGAAATCTTTCAATGGATGCGATTGATCTTAACACGATCAAAGATAAAGCTGATGAGCTTGCTACTACAGATGTATCATTTGCTTCAGGCGCAAGTACTGACGAGCAAACTAAGAACAAGTACGGTACAATGTACTTTGGTAGCGATGAAGCAAAAATCAAGAAATTGAAAGCAAAACTTGGTATGGCACCAGCAGGATAATAATTGGGGCATTTAGCCCCTTTATTTATCTTTATATCGTTGTAAACCTTTACAATTATTGATATAATAAGTTGTGGAGGTTTTGTTATGAAAAATAAGAAAAATACAGTTTTAATAACATTAACAATTATGATCACTCTAGTTTCAATTGTACTTGCAATTATGCTCGTGAATTCCAACAATCAACTTTCTAAGGCACACAAGGAATTGGAGAGCGTAAGGGAAGAGAAGGACAGAGCTGTCATGGTAAAAGATAAGCTCTCTACATACGTATCAAACGTAGATCACGATTTATTTCTAGAAGCAAATGATTTCGTTCTTGGAATGAATTCATTGACTAGCTACAAATTTGGGGACGGAGTTCTTTTCGACAAAACTCAAATCGCTGTCAGCGAACCGAAAAAACAAACTTCCGGAATGCTTGCGATGAACCATGACTCTAAAAGTTTCATCCCAGTAACGGTAACACTGACTATAAAAAATAACGACTCATCGAATATTGAATTCAATCCAGGTAAATTCCTTGCGAGCGATGACAAAGGCAATTATCTTGCTTATGATTCCGTTATGTCTAACGATGATACCGTTTCTGTTCAATCGGATAAAAGTGTCGTCATACAAGCCGGGAAAGAGGCAACCATAGCTATATTTTATGCGATGGATAATGACCATTCGGATAATGATGTCAATAAAATTGAATTTTTAAATAAAACTTGGACAAAATGAAATAAGCACCATTCGGTGCTTTTTTAATTATAGAAAGGCAAACAATGTCAAAAATTACATTTACCATGAAGAACAAAGCTGGAGAAGATGTACTTTACTCTAGTAAAGAAATTACTACTCGTGATTATCGTGATTACCTTGTATTGAACGACTCACTCACATCAGACAAGACAGAAGTCGAAAAATTGGATCAACAATTAGGCTTCATTGCCTCACTATTCGAAAATGTGACAGTAGAGCAATTACTAGAACATACTGATTTTGCTAAAATCATTGAAGTGTTCACTGAAATCTATGCTCATCTTGTGGGTGATGTGGACCCAAAGGGGAAAAAATAGATCCTAAAAATGCATTAAAACGTTTCTACAAATTCGTTAAGGAAGTTGCTGATGGACCATATAACATGAATGTCCATGATGTGATGGAATTAAGCTGGGAAGATCTGATCGGAATTATTGATCTTGATAAAGATCAAACCGAAAATGCGTCTTTAGATCTAGCTGACATTTTTGGAGAAATGGAAGCATAAAGCCTCTTTGGGCTTTTTTTGTTTGTAAAAGGAGGAAAAATGGCAGGTGGAACGCCACTAGGACAAATGTATATCGAACTAGGGCTGGACGTGTCAAAGTTCAATCCTAGCTTAACAAGTGCAAAGAACGCTGTGAAGTATTTCCAAAATAATGTCAAAGCGCTCGATAGCACATTGAAAAACAATGGTAAGAGTACTGAACTCCTCAAAGCAAAATACAAGTCTTTAGGACAGGCCATTGAAGCACAAAAGAAAGTACTCGATCAAATGAAGCAGAACTTCGACAAGCTCGATCCTGGATCTGCTAAATTTGACAAAGCTGCTGCTGATATTGAGCGAGAAAATGCAAAATTATCAGCAATGGAAGGACAACTCTACAAAGTAGAGCAAGCCTTGAAAGCTGTTGGACGTGAAAATAGCTTTTCAGGTAAAATGGAAGCCCTTGGGAAGAATTTGGTTAAAAGTGGAGACAATATCCAAAAATTTGGAAAAAATGTCTCTGACTTTGGAGGGACACTAACCAAAGGAGTAACAGCTCCATTGATTGCAAGTGCTGGATTTGCCTTAAAAGCTGCAATCGACTATGAAACTGCATTTGCAGGAGTCAAAAAGACTGTAGATGGAACACCGCAACAGTTCGATAAACTATCTGCTAGTATTCGTGAGATGGCAAAAGAAATGCCATCAAGTGCAGTTGAAATTGCAAACGTTGCGGAAGCAGCTGGACAATTAGGGGTACCAATTGGAGCAATCAAGGACTTTTCTAAGACCATGATCAATCTTGGTGTCTCTACAAACTTAAGTTCTGAAGAAGCAGCATCATCAATTGCTAAAATCGGGAATATCATGCAAGTTTCTGGGAAAGATCTGGGTACCTGGTCTGCGCATTTTGGATCAGCAGTAGTAGATCTTGGCAACCATTTTGCCACAACAGAGCGTGATATTGTCGAAATGACCAACCGTTTGGCAGCAGGCGGTAAGCTAGCTGGTTTGACTACACCAGAAATTCTTGGTCTTGCGACTGCGATGAGTAGTGTAGGTATCGAAGCAGAAGCAGGGGGAACTGCGATGAACCAGACCCTTACTGGTATCGGTAAGGCAGTAGCTGGTGTTGGTAAAGGTGCGAAAGAGAAATTAGAAGTGATCGCACAAACTGCAGGAATGACGGCAGAGCAATTCTCTACAGCTTGGAAACAAAAACCAGCAGATGCATTGCAAGCCTTTATTAAAGGTCTACAACGTGCACACGATGAAGGCAAGAATATGGACGGTATTCTTGATGAACTTGGAATGACAGGTATTCGTCAAGGTAATATGCTGAAATCTCTTGCATCTGCATCGGATAAGATGGGAGACGCTGTCCGTAGGTCAAATAGTGCGTGGAAAGAAAATACAGCTCTCACAAACGAAGCTAAGAAACGTTACGAGACAACAGAATCCCAGTTGAAGATCTTTAAGAACCAGGTGACTGATCTGGCAATTGAATTTGGTGGTCCATTGTTAAAAGCTATGAATTCAGGTTTGCAGGCTGTGAAACCATGGATTTCAAAACTGGCTGACATGGCCAAGGCTTTTAGTGAAATGAGCGAGTCTCAACAGCAAAATATCATTAAATGGGGATTGCTTGCAGCAGGCGCAGGTCCAGCCTTATCAATCCTTGGCAAAGGTATCGGAGTTATCGGAGGAATCACTAAAGGTATCGGCTTCCTCACTCAAGGTATTGGTAAAGTCGGTGGTGGGCTTTCTGTATTAGGCAAGACATTCCAACTATTTAAACAAGGTAGCAGTCTTTCTTCTGCATTTAAAACTGCAACAACCGGAATCACTGCAACTAGCACTGCTGCAGAAGGTGCAGTAGCTTCTACTGGTCTATTAGCAAAAGGGATCGCACTGCTTGGGAACCCTGTCACCTGGGGAGTCCTAATAGGCGGTGTTGCTGTTGGTGTGATTGCTACAGTAGCAAAAGAAATGGCAGACGCAAACGAACGCACTCAAACGTGGGGTACAAGCGTAAGCAAGCTACAAGACCAAGAATTATCACGGTTAAAATCCAAAGTCGATGAAGTGCATCAAGCTACCGTAGGCTTTGGGCAAGGTGGCGCACAAGCGGTTGAAAATGTACGTAAGAGTGTGCAAGGGCTTGCCGATGATATCCAGAAAGCGATTGACAAAGACCTTGAGAAAACTCTTAAAGGGCTTGAAAAGGTTGGTGCGAATGAAACAATCCAAAAACGTGCTGTAGCGCAAGCAGAACAGCAAAAGAAAAACATCCAGTCGATGACAGATGAGATTGTACAGATTTATCAAAATGCATCTGACCAACACAGAAAGATTACTCGCGAAGAACAAGCGATTATTTCTGACTACGAAAATCAATTTATTGATAAGCAATTGTCATTGCAGAAGTATTCTGCCGATGAACGTACCGCAATTGTGAAAGCCATGAATGGCCAGATCAGTGATCTGAATGAAACGCAGTTACGTAAAGGTACAGGAGTCGTAGCTAAATGGCTCAAAGAGGAACAGAAACTCTACGATGAGCAAGTGACTGCATTGAAAGATGCTCACGAAAAGGGAATTTATAGCCAGTCCGAATACAATAAGGAAATGGAAAAATTAAATGCCCAACACAAGACCAAAATGGAAGCCTATGGCCGTGAGTATGCAGAACTTCAAAAAGAGTGGAGTAAGAAAGTACCTCTTAACTTCGGTAACGATGAACAACGTAAGATGTACTTTGACCAGATGCGCAAGGATTGGGCAGAGCTTGGACTTGATTATGACAAGATGATGGCCAAGGCAGACCAATTTGCTGACATCGTAGGTCGTTCATCTGGTATGGTCGCTAAAAGCGTACAAAATATGTCGCAGGAGACCAAAGATGCTAACAACCTATGGAATGGATTGGTATTTGATCCTAAGACTGGGCAAGTCAAAACCAATGCACAAGAGGAAGTAACTAAAGCACTCCAAGCCGAAAATGGCTGGGAGAATATGCAGTTTATCCTCAAGCACGCAAATCTTGAAACCAACGCTAAGATGACAATCGGACAAGCATTGGTTGAAGTTGGCAAGTGGGATAGTTTAACCCCGCAAGAGAAAGAATTGGTCGTAGGCAACAATCAAGGTATGAAAGCAGTCCTTGATAGTAAGACATTGCTGGAACAGTACAACGCTATGCCAGCAGCGGTCAAGGAACTCTTAATGAAGAATACTGATTTTCTTTCATCGGGTGAACGTGCTACTGCGATCATTGAACGTTGGAACACACTAACACCAGAACAAAAAGAGTTGATCTTAAAAGATGCTGCAAGCGATAAAGCTGAACGTGTCAGACTAGCGGTTGACTCTCTCACTGGTATGGCTCACGTAGTCAATTTAGATGCAGAAGACAAGACCAAGAGTGCTATTGCTAGTGCGATGTCTAGCATCTTAACGCTACCTACTGACCATAAAACCGATCTGATAGCTACACCAGATGGTGTAACACTTGGAACTAACCAAGCGATGGGTGCATTAGGTTTGTATAACGGATTCGCAGTACCTACAAAACAATTTACTGCCGATGCAAGTAACGCAACTAACGCTGCTAACCAAGCAATTGCTAAACAGCAAGAGTGGAATAGTACACCTAGTCCAGTTAAACCGCAGTTGGGTGATCCAACTGGTGCGATAACTGCTGCACGGCAAGCTATTGAAAATCAAAACGCTTGGAATAGCACTCCAAGTCCTATCAAGGGCATCAATGCACAAGATAATACTGCAGGCCCTGTTTGGAGCGCTCAATCAAATATCAATAGCGTTCAAGGTAAGACAGTATACATTGATGTCGTAAGGCGGATGATTGGTGGAGCAGCAGCCGCGATTGGTTTTAAAGATGGTACAGACTACCACGAAGGTGGACTTGCAATGGTCAATGACCAGCGGAATGCGGTCTATAAAGAAATGGTAACTTTACCAGATGGAAGCTCGTTTATACCAGATGGACGGGATGTTGTCCTCAACCTGCCTCGTGGATCAAAAGTATTGCGAGCTGATAGAACTAAGCGACTGATGAAAAATCTTGGCTTCCCAAGATATGCAACAGGGGTCGGAATTCCGGAAGATGCCAAATTTTTGCGAGAAATGAAAAATGCAAGCCAGCAATTTTTATTTAAAGAAACATCCACAGGAAACAGCTACACTGGTGAAAATATCGTTGATGAGATCGCAATTCTGAGAGCAAGTTTAGAAAAGATCCTTACTGCTATCCTTGAAAAACCGTCAGAAACCTATCTGGACGGTGATGTTTTAGCACAAAACAGCTATCAAAGATATTCTAAAATCATGGCTAGGGAGGGAATCTAATGTTTAACATGATTATAAATGGATTTGACACTGGATCAATCCCAAACTGCTATGTGACGGATTTCGGAGAAGACCAGACGGCCACACCAAGGGTCGAATCAAATACAATTTACGGAGCTAACGGAGATTACAATCTTTATGATGGAGCTTATGACGGGTACGATAAGACAGTAAGTCTATACGTTGTCAAAACAAGCGAAATCGAAATGATTGTCAATCAATTCAAACCAGAGGAAAATAAAATAGAGTTTAGTCACCGACCAGGCTCTATTTTTTATGCCGATTTTCAAAGCGCATCATTTAAGCAAAATGGTTTGCATGCGTGGACTTTAGAAATCAAGTTAAAGATGCATCCATTCCGCTACTTAAATAATGATGCCGTAGTCACTTTGACAGGTAACGGCACAGTAAACAATCCAGGAACGGTATATTCTGAACCAGTTATCACAATTGAAGGCAATGGAGATGTATCTCTCACTATCGGGAAGCAAACCATGCAACTCACGATTGATACAAAAGCAACAATTGACTGCCGTCATAAAAAACAAAATGTCTATGACAAAAATGGAAATCTGAAAAATACATTGAGAAAAAGAGGTGGTTTCTTCGAAATTGCTCCAGGAATGTCTGGTATTGCGGTTTCAGGTACCGTCTCAAAAGTCACAATAAAAGGAAATTGGAGGTATAAAGTATGATCTATCTGCAAGAGGGTAACTTCCCTCTTAATGAAGCATTTAGCTCTGAAATTGTCCAGGAAGCTAACAGCACCTATCAACTTACCTTTAAATTTCCAACCTCAGACCCCAAATGGGCATTGTTAACCCCAGAAACAGAATTAGTTGCTGATGACTTGCACGGAGAACAGTACTTTAGTATCTTCGAAGTCGAAAAGCAACACGGATATGTCACTGTATATGCCAATCAAGTAGCAACATTACTTAATGGATATTCTATCAACAAGATCAATGTTGATCGGGTTAACGGAGCAACTGTGATGAATGCACTTGTTTCCGGGTTTAAACGAGAAACACCATTTACGTTTTTTTCCGATGTGATGTCAAAACACACCCTTAATCTTAAAGATATCTCAGCGATGGAAGCCTTGGCCAAAGACAAGCACTCCATCGTTGGGCAGTGGGGTGGAGACCTTGTCCGGGACAAGTACAGCGTCCGATTGCTAGAACATGGTGGAATCGAAAACGAATCATTGTTCGCCTACAAGAAAAACATGAAGTCGTTCCAAGAATCGAAATCTACCAAAGAGTTGAGAACACGGATCCATTTTAAGAAGGTTATCGAAGCTCACGAGGAAGGTAAGAAAGATCAAATCCTAACCGTGACCATTGATAGCCCACTGATCAATAAATACAAGCATATCTACGAAGCAGATATGGAAGTACAAGATCAGGATGTTGTGGATCAAAAAACGCTTGAGGAATACGGCAAGCGCTATTTCCGTGAAACTCTGTGTGATATGATCGAGGAAAGCCTTGAAATTGATGTTGTAGGCCAAGCAGATCAACCAGTACACATGTTTGATATCGTGAGTCTCTTCCACGAGGGCTACGATGTCGATCTGCGAAAAAAGATCACGAAATACAAGTTTAATCCAATGAGCATCAAACTTGTCAGTATCGGATTTGGTGAAGTAGCAAGAACTTTAGCAGACTCTATCTCAGGAATGGTCAATGATTCTGTCGATAAGAAAATGAAGTCTTATGATGCAGAATATGAAGCAAAGGTGCAGAAGCTTGTAGACAATGCCAATGCTGAGTATGACAAGCAAGCAAAAGAGCTGGAACATAAAATCACAGACGGGATCGAACAGGCCAAAGCACAAGCTGAAGTAGTTAAGCAAGAAATCTCAGCACAAGTCACTGAGAAGATCAAGGCGGCAAATCAAGCAAATAAAAATGAAATTACGGAAGAGTTTAAAGCTCAATACAATGGCATCGAAGTCAAGATGCAAGGATTGAAAGCTACTACTGATCAATTGAAGACCAGCGATGCAGACATTCAGAGGTTGATCAATGATTTCAAAGCTCAAACGCAAAGCCAATTTGTCGGGATCCAAGGCGCACAATCCAGATTCGAGCAGACAACTGAAAAAGCCATTTCTGACCTAACCAATGTGACGACTGGTAAAGCAGATCGTTCCTATGTTGAACAAACAGTTAATGGTATCAAAGAAGAGTTCACCACAATTGGAGTTAGTGGCGGCCCTAACATGCTCAGGAACTCAAGGGCAGATGAGGGACTGAAATATTGGACTGAAACAAATGGAAAGATGAGTTTTACAGCTCACACCTTTTATTTTAACGGCCAAAAGAGAATGTTTTCTTTAAGACCAGGAGCAATTGTTCAAAGCCCACGTTTTATCGTTAAACGTAACGCTGACTATATGCTTAACATGCTCGGTTTTGACGCTAATTCAAAGAGTTTTAAAGTTTATTTTTGCAAACGTAAAAAGGGAAGTACAGCGGATTTTGAAGGAAAACAATTAATTTTCGAAAAAAACGGAAGCCCGATTTTTGATAGCTCTATGGCTGTTAAAAAATCATTTAAGTTTAATGTAGGTGATTTTGACGATGGCTACTTGCAATTTGAATACGTTGGAAATGACAACGGCAGATGGGCCGGCCTATTTATGACAGAGCTTGACTTCTATGAGGGTACAAATGACCGCAAATGGCAACCTGCTCCAGAAGATCAAAATTATCTAGTTGAGCAAGCACAGGCCACTTTTGAGAAGACAGTGGAAGGCCTATCCACTCAATTAACTAAATTGGAGACTAAGACTGGCCCAAGCGGTGAACTTGAACAGCGCATGCTGACCTACTCTGAAAAAGCTGCTGTAGATGCCCTGAAAGCAACTAGACAAATTCTAGAACAAGGGTATGTTGCTAAATCGCAATACACTGAGGACGTAGCTGGAATCACAAGAAGATTCGATGAAATTGTGCAGGCTGGAGAGAATCTGCTAAGAAACAGTGGCAATCCTCAAGATGTAGAGGGTTGGGGGTATTATAACCCCGGATTGAGTCCAGTTGTAACAGTTTCAACTAATCCAATCTACTACAACGAATCCAGAAAACTCTTTAAACTTGACAATTCAACCAATAGTGAAAAAGTTGCAGCATCCCAGCGCTTCAACACCAAAAGAAATACAACTTACACTATTTCATTTGATGCAATTGGATCAGACAATCTTAAGAATGCCACATTCTACTTTTTGGCAAGGAAGAAAGGTGAGACGGGGAATTTTACAAAAGTATTCACGCTTGCTGACAAGACCACTGTTCCACAAGATAGAATCACACGCTACTATTTCACAGTCAACTCCGAAGACTACGATGAAGCATTTTTGCGATTTGACAACACTGGAACCTCAAACGGACAGCCAGCAAGTCTCTATTTTGGGGACATTGATGTGTACGAAGGATCTATCAAGAGAGCCTACCAACCGCCAACAGATGACGGCTCATCCGCGATTGAAACTAAACTAGCTGAATACAAGCAGACAGTGGATGGACAATTTACGACAATAACCAATCAAATGGGTGACATGTTGAGGAAAACGGATATCCAGATCACTCCTGGGCAGATTAGTTTTGGTGTTGGTAAGGAAATTAGTGGAAGAACCATCAGTTCCTTGCTAGTACAAGAGCCAGAATCCATTTCTTTGATTGCAAAATTGATTAAAGTAAAAGGGGACATGGTAGTTGATGGATCCATTTTAGGTCGTCATATCGCAAGCGAGAGTGTGGAAACCGGGCACATGAAAGCAGGATCAGTCACTACACCAATTTTGGCTAGTAATGCAGTGACAGCAGATAAGCTACAAGTTGATTATGCTTTAATTCAGAAATTGCTCGCAAATCAAGCGTTTATCAGAGAATTAATGGCCCAAAAAGCCTTTATTACGCAATTAGCTTCGATTGATATTTCTGCTGAACACGTCAAAGGTGGAAGGCTAAGTGCAAACACTGGATCAACAATTTTCGACTTGGATAACGGAACGCTGAATCTATACTCAAATACAGGCACAATTCGAAGGATTGACGATACAAACTCATCTCAATTTATAAAATTGACGAAGAGCGGATTTATCGCAGAGCAATTTCGTGATTCTAATGCAGCCTTGATGGTAATCGGGACGAATCATAATAAAGATCCAAAAGAGGTAGAACAACACGACAATGAAACATTTGCTGGTATTCGGCTCTGGTCAGGTAAAGGGAACGGTAAAGAAGAAAGCCTTACAGAATTCGTGGGTGACCGTGTACTTATCTATAATAACGGTCGTTATCGTAGTCCTTGGAACTTCCACGGAAATACAAATGACGGTAATGCCTATTTGATACCGATGAACCAAAATAATGTCAAGCACTACATTGGCCGTGGGGACTTCTTTGTTGAGGGTATTTACTCACGGCATTTTTATATGAGTGGTGGACGAGATATAGGTCAGTATCTCTGGGATCTCCTGACCTGCTTTGGTATCATGAAACGTTATGGACAGATTAGTGGAGCTGCCGGCAATCACGTACAGGATGTGCTTGATAAATATGGATTTAGATAAGAGGTAATTAATGAACGAAAATAATTATGTAGCAATCATCACGGAACTAGCAAACCAACTAGCTAGTAAGTCAATCAATGAGGCTGAATTTAAGGTTCGTCTCACCGAATCACAACAACTTGTAGCTCAACTCGCTCAGGAAGTTGAAAGCTATCGCTCTGTCCTAGAGTCTGACAAAGATTTGAAGGACCTGTTTGAAGAAATTAAAAGCAAAAACGAGGTAACTAAATAATGGATTACAAAGTACAATTTAAATCATACGATGCAGTAGCTAACACTACTAAGGTAGCAATCAAGCAAGACTTCCCGTACCGTGTCTTTGAGGAAATTTTGCCAACAAACCGCATGACCGAAGATGATGCGACATTGGTCGAAGCAGTGCTAAATATTGTGCGCATGGAGCTTGATACATCTGGCGCAGTCGTGGCAATCAAGAAAGAGTTAGACAAATCTGTCGAAGCTAACAATGATGCTATTGCTAAGATTCAAGCCCTCACCAAGGATAACGAAGAAAAAGCGAATCAAATCCAGAAGATCAAAGAAGTGGCAGAATGGAACGTTTTGGCCCGTGTGACCGATGTTGACAACCCACTCGACCCAACTGTATTTAAGCGTGGTCTTGAACTTGTGGACCTTGGAGAAACCGGTAAGACTTATCAACCACAAGAAATCTTTACCATTGAAGATCCAAACCACACCGAAGCATTTGGAGAAGGTAAACGCATCATGATCCAAGTAAATGAGCCATTTACTTACCAAGGCGAAACCTTGGATCAATTAAACAGCCTTTACCAAAATGGTAAGATTGGCATTTGGAAGTGGACGAAACCAAAAGAAGAGAAGGAAGAGAAGCCGGGACAACCTTCTGGTGATCTTGAAACTCAACCAGTGGCGACAGCTACACCACAACCAGTACTTTAATTAGAGAGGGGCGTGATCTATGATCCACTTTACACCAGAAGATATCTCGATGATGGTCGGATTTGTCGGGATCTTACTTGGAATTTATGGAAATTTTAAAGGAAGTGTCGTGGCACAAGAAAAACGCATGGTCGTTATCGAGAAAGACATCGAAAACATGCGTGATTTTCGTCTAACGGCAGTAAGACGACTTGATAACCACGATGAACAAAATAAGTCTCTATTGATCCTCGCAGAGCAGGTCAAGGCCTTGAGCGAGGACATGAAAGAACTTAAAGCATTAATTCAAAACAAAAATAATTAATAAGAGGTAACACTATGAAAATCAACTGGAATGTACGTTTGAAAAATAAAAACTTTTGGCTTGCCCTTGTACCAGCCTTAGCCTTGCTATTCCAAGCATTCGCCGATATTTTTGGCATCAAATTGGAATTCGGGCAAACGATTGATAAAGTTCTTGTATTTATCAATGTGCTATTTGCCTTCCTTGTGCTTGTCGGGATTGTTAACGACCCAACTACCACAGGATTGAGTGATAGTACACGAGCATTAGGTTATGAAGAACCTAACCAAGATTAATATTTTCGTACTAGCGACTATCTTCTTTTGGATAGTCGCTTTTGATTTTAGAAAGGATTGAAAAAACATGAGTGTACAACAATCTATAGTTAACGGTTTTACAAGCCGTCGTGGGCTGATTACATATTCGATGTTAGGTTCTCGCAACGGTTCAGATGGGACAGGGGATTGCTCTGGTATCATGTCGCAAGTATTGAAAGAATCGGGTATCCCAATTCAAGGTTTGCCGTCAACAGTGACACTTGGACAGCAACTCGCAAATAACGGCTTTTTTCCTGTGGGCCGGGACCAACCATGGGACGCTCAAATGGCCGATATTATTCTAATGTCATGGGGTGCTGATATGTCTTCATCTGGTGGCGCTGGTGGGCATGTCGGAGCGATGATCGATGATACATACTTCATTTCTTGCGACTATTCGACACAAGGAGCAGTCGGACAAGCTATCAATACCTATCCTTGGAACGACTACTACAGCTGGAATAAACCAGCTTATATCGAGGTTTGGCGATATGCTGATACGGCACCACAGACCAACAATCAAGCGAACACAGCCGTCCAACCGAAAGATAAGGCCTTTTACCAAGCAAACGAAGTTAAATACGTCAACGGTATCTGGCAGATCAAGTGTGATTACCTAGCACCAGTAGGCTTTGACTGGACCGAAAACGGTATTCCCGTGTCTTTGGTAAACTGGGTTGACAAGGATGGAAACAACTTGCCGGACGGTGCGGACAAAGACTTCAAAGCTGGAATGTTTTTCAGTTTTGAACTAGACGAAGCCCATATCACAGATACCGGCAAGGGCGGATATTATGGTGGTTACTATTGGCGCTTGTTTGAATTTGGCCAATTTGGACCAGTCTGGCTTTCGTGTTGGGACAAGGACGATTTGGTGAATTATTATAGCTGAGGTGGTGAATTATGCGCATTAATTCAACGAACCTAAAACAATTTGAAGGAGGGGCAGTCGTCAAGCAAGGCGACTCTGCCTCACTTTTTGGATATGAGCTACTGGACGAGCAAATGCGCCCTATTAGTGATCTAAACGGCAAAAATGCTACAATACGAATCTTTAATCAAAAAGGAAAGGCTACATTTGAGAGTACAGTAGATAATTCAAAAGTTACTTTTAAAATAAGCAAGCCCCTACCGATTGGATCTTATTTGGTAGAAGTCGTTTGTGACGGGTATATTTTCCCAAGTGACCGCTCGACACGTTTGGAAATCACACGTTCAGCAGACGAATTTACAAGCGTGGAAGTTCTTTCGCTTGTAAGAAACGATGTCAAGACTGAAATCGACAAGTACATTGCAGAACATCCAAATGGACCACAGACGGAAGAACTCCCAGATCTAACCGTACTATATAACCTAGCTAAAATTTAAAAGGAGAAATAAATGACTTTAAACACACAAAACCTCACACAATTTGCACAGGCCGTTGGTGCTGACGTAAAAGAAATCAAGACCACGCTTGCTAATAAAGCTGACAAGTCTGAGCTTGGTCAAGGCGGGATCACACAACAACAATTGGAAACAGCAATTCAAGGGGTGAAAACCGCAATCCTTGGCGAGGGTGTGCCAGAAGAACTTGACACTCTCAAAGAAATCGCAGACCGTATTGCTAACGGTGCAGGATCAGCAGATCAGGCTATCGTGTCTAAAATGACAGAGCTTGGTCAAAAATTTACTGACTTGGAAAATACCGATTTTGCACAGATTTATAATACCGCTAAAAATACCCTCTAAGGAGGTGAAGCATGGATAAACTAAAACAAGTTATTCAGGCGATTGGGGTTGATATAGGTGTGCTTCAAGGACAACAGACTTCATTTTTATCAACCTCTAAAGCATACGAACTATTTCCAACCTATACAACCTTGCAATCCCAGATGGCCAATAACATCAAAGACAAGCACCTTGAATTGGGTCTGGATGCATTGATTGATACAAAATTGGCAAATGGCGGTGATCCATTCGTAACACGCTCTAAAATCCCGACAATCGACACAAGCCAACTGGCCAGCAAAAACGATCTTGAGGAATTAAAGCGTTCGGTAGGATCTGGTGGCAGTGCTGGAACGGAATTAAAAGGTCAAGGCTTCCCGTATAATCTAAACGCTGACATCGGTACAATTTATACTGATACCACGGCTAAAAACGGAGCGGTGAAGTGGATCAAGAAAGGCTCCGGAACCGGCTCTAACGCTTGGTCGGTCTTGTTTGGAGATGTCAAAATTAAACCAAGAAATATCAACTCAAATCAAACTAATGCGTATGTCGAGTTTAGACGTATAAACTCCACGGTTGAGATCGGCTTTGGTGGCCTCTCTTGGGGTTGGTTTGGAATCGTGAGACGAGGTGCGCCCAGCTACGTTCCACAAGGCTCTGACCGTGAGCGAAACGTGGTGATCTTAAACGTCGGTGGTATACCCGTCGGTTTTCGTGCGACTAACTCAAAACTGGGTATTATGACAAATGACAAAGGCAAGCGCCTTGGCACTTTCTATCTAGGTGGGCCGGGTGACGGCAACCAGCTACGCTTACAATTCGATGACCCAGTGCCAACAGATCGTGATATCGGAGACTTGCGGTTTACTGATATGTCATATATCACAGATGACCCGTGGCCAGAAACTCTATAATACATAAGACACACACCCCCTCAATTCGAGGGGGCTTTTTTTATTGTGCTTATAACGGCAATTATTAAAATTGTCCGTTGTAACCTCAATCGAATGACTATGTTTTTTTGATTCTCTGCTATAAGCAATGGGTCTTTACATCAAAAAAAGTGATGATTAAATAACCATCACTTTTTGTTTTTTAACTGATTGGCGTATTCTGTCATTTTAATTGCGTGTTTCAAACGCATATTCATAATATCAGAAATACCATTCTTATATTTGTCTACAGCTTGGGTGGATAATCCACAATTTTTACTAATAGAATAGGCTGTGGCATTTTCTAGCAGCCATTTAATAGCATTGATATCAACTAACATATTTACCTCACAAAAAACCAAATGATCACTACGATCAACAGAAGCCCTAAAATAAACTCAAGTTTTTCTCTAGCTGTGGTTTTTTTAACATTAAATTTTACTTTCATCACGATACCTGTTATAATTAAAGCAAGCCCCACCAAGGGGCGGATAGTGATTGCTCACTATCCGAATTCGATGTGCCACTCAATGCTTATGATGAACAAGTTGATTTTGACTACTAGCTTATTCGTCTTAGCTTTGATTGGCTTTTTTCTTCGCCTTAACATTTATTTTTCCTTTCTTTAGTTTCCTTGTCTAAGGTTTCCTCCTTAACCTTATGTATATATTATACAACTAAAGTTGTATTAAATCAAGAGATTTTACTAACTTTTTTTAAAAAAATAAAAGATTTTTTCCTATTAAATAGCTTCATTCTATATCTCTTTTATAATTAAGCTTGAACTTTCTTGGAACCTATGCTAAACTAGTAATACAAATGATGAGCCGTGAAAGTTTTAGAAGTCAGTACCTAAAACAGACCCTAAAACCTAAAAACAGCTATATAATTGAGTTTTAGAAACTCCCACCGGCTCCATATTTTTATTCATGGAAGATTACTCAAGAGGCTTAAGAGGCCGTGTTGGAAACGCGGTAGGCGTGTAAAAGCGTGCGTGGGTTCGAATCCCATGTCTTCCGTTGTTGAGACATCATTGTGTAGCAGTGGTGTTTTTTTGTACAAAAAAGAGTCCCAAAAATAGACAAGTGAGGGAGGAGAAAAAGTGATTGCACAGCTAGATACCAAATCAGTCTATACTTTTATGGAAAGCCTTGTGACCATAAAAGACTATGTCCAAGTGGCTAAAAGCATGGGGTATGACGCATTGGGAATCATGGATGTAGATAATTTGTATGGTGCTTATGAATTTATCGAAGCCTGTCAGGCCCACAAGCTCAGCCCCTTGGTCGGTTTAGAAATTGGATTAAAAGTAGACAATGAAACAATTCCTTTTAGGATGATGGCCTTGTCAACGAAGGGCTACCAGAATCTGATGAAGATGTCGACCGTTAAAATGATGGGGAAGAGCAATTGGGAGGATGTAAAGCACCTAACAGAAGAAGTAGCAGTTATTGTCCCAGCGCCTTTTGCTAGTGAAGACTTGCTGCTTGGTCTAGATTACTTCATCGGAGTTTTTGCGGATACGCCGAACCAAGAGTTTAGCCACCCTGTGATTCCTCTACAGACTGTTCGATTTTTTGAGTCTGGGGATGTGGAAGCCATGCAGATGCTGGCAGCCATCAAGGACAATCAAAGCTTGACGGAAATAGGGCCAATTGATCCTAGAACAGTCCTAAAAACTCCTCAGGATTTACAGAATGATTTTGCAGAGCGATTTCCGCAAGCCATCACAAATCTGGAAAACCTTGTCCAAGGGATTCAATATGATATTGATACTCAGTTGAAATTGCCTCGCTTCAATCCTCAGAAACCAGCTGTTGCGGAATTGAGAGAATTAGCTCAAGCGGGTCTTCTTCGAAAGAACTTGACTAGTCCGCTCTATCAAGAACGTTTGGAGCATGAATTAGACATTATTCACCAAATGGGCTTTGATGATTATTTCTTGATTGTCTGGGATCTTCTTCGTTTCGGACGAAGTCAGGGATATTATATGGGAATGGGGCGTGGGTCTGCTGTAGGCTCACTGGTAGCCTATGCATTAGGAATTACAGGGATTGATCCTGTGGAGAAGAACCTCCTGTTTGAGCGCTTTTTAAATGTGGAGCGCTATACCATGCCGGATATTGATATTGATATTCCTGATATCTATCGTCCAGAATTTATCCGTTATGTGCGAGACCGTTATGGGAGTTACCATGCGGCTCAGATCGTGACCTTTTCAACCTTTGGGGCCAAACAAGCCATTCGAGATGTTTTTAAACGTTTTGGGGTCCCAGAGTACGAATTAACCTCCATTACCAAGCGGATTGGCTTTAGGGATACACTGACGACAGCGTATGAACAGAATCTAGCTTTTCGACAAGTGATTCATAGTCGAGCAGAATTTGAACGTGGCTTTGAAATTGCCAAAAGAATTGAGGGCCAACCTAGACAGACCTCGATCCATGCGGCGGGTGTTGTGATGAGTGACCAGGATTTGACGGATCACATTCCTCTCAAGTATGGAGAAGACATGTTTGTCACCCAGTACGATGCTCATGCGGTTGAAGCCAATGGTCTATTGAAGATGGATTTTTTGGGTCTGCGAAACTTAACCTTTGTTCAAAAAATGAAGGAAGCCGTCTATGAAAAATACCAAGAAGAGATCGTGATTGAAGCCATTGATTTAGAAGATCCAGAAACCTTGGCCTTATTTGCTGCTGGGGATACCAAGGGGATTTTCCAATTTGAACAGACTGGAGCCATTCGCCTCTTGAGACGTGTGAGACCCAATCATTTCGAAGAAGTGGTAGCGACCACCTCTCTCAATCGTCCAGGAGCTAGTGATTACATTGATAATTTCGTCAAAAGAAAGCACGGCCAAGAAAAAGTTGAGATTTTAGATCCAGCTATTGAAGAAATCTTACGGCCCACTTATGGGATCATGCTCTACCAAGAGCAGGTCATGCAGGTTGCCCAGCGTTTTGCAGGCTTTAGTCTAGGGAAAGCCGATATTTTACGTCGGGCTATGGGCAAAAAAAATGCAGCTGAAATGCACAAGATGGAAGACGATTTTGTCGCAGGTGCTCTTAAACTTGGACATACGGAAGAAAAAGCCAAAGAGGTCTTTGCGATTATGGAAAAATTCGCAGGCTATGGGTTTAACCGTTCCCATGCCTATGCCTATTCTGCCTTGGCCTTTCAGATGGCCTATTTCAAGGTCCATTATCCAGATGTTTTCTTTGATGTCATGCTCAATTATTCGAGCAGCGATTATCTGACAGATGCTCTCCAGTTTGATTTTAAAGTCGCGCCATTATCCATCAACACCATCCCTTACAGAGATAAGTTCCAGGATCGAAAAATTTACTTGGGAATGAAAAATATCAAGGGACTCCCGAGAGATTTAGCCTATTGGATCATTGATAATCGTCCCTTTGAAAGTGTCGAAGATTTTATTTTACGCCTCCCCAATCAGTATCATAAATTACCTCTGTTAACACCTTTAGTGGAGCTTGGATTGTTTGATATTTTTGAAAAAAATAGACGCAAGGTGCTTCACAATTTGCCGAATTTGTTTGTCTTTGCTGATGAGCTAGGTAGTTTATTTGCAGATTCTAACTATTCCTGGACAGAAGCAGAGGACTTTAGCCAGGCTGAAAAATATGAGAAGGAAGAGGCCATTATTGGCGTCGGGCTCAGTACCCACCCATTGGTTGCGATTGGGAAAACGAGTCCCTACGAGATCCAACCAATTTCTCAACTCATACAAGGAGAGCAGGCGCGCATTCTCATTGAGGTACAAAACATTCGAACCATTCGAACCAAGTCGGGCGATCTCATGGCTTTCTTACAAGTCAGTGATACCAAGAAAAAATTGGATGTGACCCTTTTCCCTGAAACCTACAATCGATTTTCCTCCTTGATAAAAGAAGGTGGCTTTTATTACTTGACAGGGAAGATACAAGAGCGTGATGGGCGCTTGCAGATGATTCTAGCAGAGGCGCAACTGGCAACCAATGAAAAGTTCTGGATCCAGTTGCTCGATCATCGTCAGGATAAAACGATTCTTTCTATCTTGAAAAAATATCCGGGCCCATATCCTGTGATACTACGCTATGAAGACGAGAAAAAAACTCTTCAATTGAAGGGCTATACAGTCCAGAAAAACAAAGAATTGGAAGATGAACTAAAGAATCTCGTTATGAAAACGATTTATCGGTAAAAACTGCGAAAAATACGAGAATTTTAGTCTTCTTTGTGTTATAATTACGTAGAATGTAAAAGAAAAAAAGGAGCAAACAACGAAATGAAACGTATTGCTGTTTTAACTAGTGGTGGAGATGCCCCTGGAATGAACGCTGCCATCCGTGCAGTTGTTCGTCAAGCAATTTCAGAAGGAATGGAAGTTTTCGGTATCTATGATGGATATGCGGGAATGGTTGCTGGTAAAATTCAGCCCCTTGACGCCTCATCTGTTGGAGATATTATTTCCCGTGGTGGTACCTTCCTTCATTCAGCTCGTTACCCTGAATTCGCTCAACGCGAAGGTCAATTAAAAGGGATCGAGCAATTGAAGAAACACGGGATCGAAGGTGTTGTCGTTATTGGTGGAGATGGTTCTTACCATGGTGCGATGCGCTTGACTGAGCTTGGATTCCCAGCTGTTGGTCTTCCTGGTACGATCGACAACGATATCGTCGGAACTGACTTTACAATTGGTTTTGATACGGCAGTCACAACTGCAATGGACGCGATCGATAAGATCCGTGATACTTCATCTAGTCACCACCGTACTTTCGTAATTGAAGTTATGGGACGTAACGCTGGAGATATCGCTCTTTGGGCAGGGATTGCATCTGGTGCAGATGAAATCATCATCCCTGAAGAAGGATTCAAGATCGAAGATGTTGTTGAGAGCATCAAAGAAGGTTACGCAAAAGGTCGTACCCACAACATCATCATCTTGGCTGAAGGCGTGATGTCTGCAGATGAATTTGGTAAAGCGTTGAAAGAAGCTGGTGATGAAAGCGATCTTCGTGTAACTGAGCTAGGCCATATCCAACGTGGTGGTTCACCGACTGCGCGTGACCGTGTTCTTGCTTCACGTATGGGAGCACACGCAGTTAAATTGTTGAAACAAGGAATCGGTGGTGTAGCCGTTGGTATCCGCAATGAAAAAATGGTGGAAAATCCAATCCTTGGTAAAGCAGAAGAAGGAGCCCTCTTTAGCTTGACAGAAGATGGTAAGATTGTGGTAAACAATCCACATAAAGCTGATCTTGGTCTTGCCGAGTTGAACCGTAGCTTGTCTTCAATTTAATTTTATTTCATAAATTCGTTAACCTTGTCTTAAAAAGACAGATATATTTAAAAAGGAGTCATATATATCATGAACAAACGTGTAAAAATCGTTGCAACTTTAGGTCCTGCGGTAGAAATCCGTGGCGGTAAAAAATTCGGTGAAGATGGATACTGGGCTGAAAAACTTGACGTTGAAGCTTCAGCACAAAACATTGCTAAATTGATCGAAGCTGGTGCTAACACTTTCCGTTTCAACTTCTCACACGGTGACCACCAAGAACAAGGTGAACGTATGGCGACTGTTAAACGTGCAGAAGAAATCGCTGGTAAAAAAGTTGGTTACCTTCTTGATACAAAAGGTCCTGAAATCCGTACTGAATTGTTCGAAGGCGAAGCTAAAGAATATTCATACAAGACTGGTGAACGTATCCGCGTTGCTACAAAACAAGGTATTAAATCAACTCGTGAAGTGATTGCTTTGAACGTTGCTGGTGCGCTTGACATCTTTGATGACGTTGAAGTTGGACACCAAGTATTGGTTGATGATGGTAAATTGGGTCTTCGCGTTGTAGAAAAAGACGCTGCAAAACGTGAATTTGTTGTTGAAGTTGAAAACGATGGTATCATCGCTAAACAAAAAGGTGTAAACATCCCTAACACTAAGATTCCTTTCCCAGCACTTGCTGAACGCGATAACGACGATATCCGCTTCGGTTTGGAACAAGGTATCAACTTCATCGCGATCTCATTCGTACGTACTGCAAAAGACGTTCAAGAAGTTCGTGCTATCTGTGAAGAAACTGGTAACAGCCACGTTCAATTGTTTGCGAAAATCGAAAACCAACAAGGTATCGAAAACTTGGATGAAATCATCGAAGTTACTGATGGTATCATGATCGCTCGTGGTGACATGGGTATCGAAGTACCATTCGAAATGGTTCCAGTTTACCAAAAAATGATTACTTCTAAAGTAAATGCTGCTGGTAAAGTTGTTATCACTGCAACAAACATGCTTGAAACAATGACTGAAAAACCACGTGCAACTCGTTCTGAAGTATCTGACGTCTTCAATGCTGTTATCGATGGTACTGATGCTACAATGCTTTCAGGTGAATCTGCAAACGGTAAATACCCACTTGAATCTGTAGCTACAATGGCGAAAATCGACATGAACGCTCAAACACTTTTGAAAGAATATGGTCGTTTGAACCCAGCTTCATTCGAACGTAACTCTAAGACAGAAGTTATGGCTTCAGCTGTTAAAGATGCTACAAACTCAATGGATATCAAATTGGTTGTAACCTTGACTAAGACAGGTCACACTGCACGTTTGATCTCTAAATACCGTCCAGATGCTGATATCTTGGCATTGACATTTGACGAATTGACAGAACGTGGATTGATGTTGAACTGGGGTGTTATCCCAATGTTGACAGATGCTCCTTCATCAACTGATGATATGTTCGAAATTGCTGAACGTAAAGCAGTTGAAGCTGGTCTTGTTAAATCTGGTGATGATATCGTTATCGTTGCTGGTGTACCAGTTGGAGAAGCTGTTCGTACAAACACAATGCGTATCCGTACAGTACGTTAATAGACAATTTGATCTTAAAGCCTTGCTGGTTGGTCCGAAAGGATCGACCGCGAGGTTTTTCTTTTTCTTCTGGTGTGTGTTGATAAGAATTCTCACTAATGCTTACTTTCTCTTTTTTAAAGATCAAAAACATGGTATAATAAATAAAAAGGAAGGGAGACATACATGCCAAGGAGAGATTTAATTAGAAATGTCATCATTGTCGGTGTACTGGTTTTGGCACTGATTTTGCTTCGAATCTTTGTATTTCATCCATTTAGTATCAATGATAAAATGGCCAATGCTTCTGTGAAAACGGGAGATCTTGTGGTAGCGACTAGAAATGCTCAGGTAGATCGCAGTGATTTGGTCTTATACAAGGTCGGTGGAAAAGAATACCTTGGACGTGTCATTGCCAAAGAAAACGACGAAGTCAGCTACGTAGATGACGTCCTCTATTTGAATGGACAGGCAACACCAGAACCTTACCTGAACAAAATGCTCAACAAACACTTAGCTGCTCCAACGAGTAATGGGTATTATACGGATGATTTCTTCTTATCAGAGTTAAAAGGGACCAAGGCTGGTCGTGTTCCATCCGATACTTATTTAGTCTTAAATGATAACCGTGGAGATACAGAAGATAGTCGTGAGTTTGGCTATATCCATAAAAATCAGATCGAAGGAGTCGTGAATCTGCGTCTCTATCCTCTCAATAAATTTGGATTTATAAAAGTAGAAGAATAGCCGAAAGGCTATTTTTTTTTATAAATATCAAAGAGAAACGATTAGATGCCCAGACCGGATCGTCTGGCTATATGGATTTTGAAGCCAATCCTAAAATCTTGAAAAATAAGATCAAAAATCAAAAGGCTACCCAATACCAGAGTTTCAACGAGGCGCTGATCGATCTTCAGAATGATCGGATCGATGGCCTCTTAATCGACCGTGTCTATGCCAACTATTATCTGCAAACGGAAGGAATTTTAAAAGACTATAATGTCTTTCCTGTCGGTTTTGAGACAGAATCCTTTGCGGTAGGGGTGCGCAAGGCGGATAAAACCTTGAAGAAAAAAATTGATGAAGCCTTCGTAAAACTCTATCAAAAGGGCCAGTTCCAAAAGATCTCTAAGAAGTGGTTTGGGACGGATGTAGCGACAGATGACATCAAGTAAAAAAGAGAGTGGGACAGAAATCGGTAATTCGTTAGAATTCGATTTCGTCGTCCCACCTCCGCACAGTTGAGTAGGGCTGTAAAAGCTGATGAAATCAGCGTAGTAGAGCCCACTCAACCACTGCGTCTTGCTCGACAATCCAAAAACAATTGAGAGGCTAGGACTTTTGTCCCAGCCTCTTTTAGTCGGTTTTATTAGTAATTTGATGGAAAATCTTTTGCCACGTTTCATGGCGACGCCAGAGACTGGTATGGATTTGACCGTCTAGTTCATAGCGTATGAGTTTGGTTTTTTGACTGATGGACTCCAGTTCAAAGTTTTGGAATTGAACTTGGTCGCTTGCGAGAGCCTCTATTAATTCTGCCTTGTTGTGTTCGTGACCGGTATCGTCAATCAAGGTATAATTATCCGCTAGTAATGTATCAAACTCTTGCTTAGCATAGAGGCGTTTTTCGTAGGTCAAGAGTTTCTTTTCAACGTTTTCGATCAGCTCATCCTCAGGAATTGAGCTAGGTTCTACATGGACGTCAATGTCAAAGACTCCAAAGTCTTCTTTCAGGAGATCCTCGACTTCTTCTGTGATCGCATGGCTTTCATAGACGGAAAGATCGGGATTCATCTCCAAGACAACGTCCAGATAGATATTGCTTCCGTAGGTCCGTCCGCGTTGGTATTTCACACGCGCAATCTTAGGGAGTTTTAAAATAGCTTTTTCGTAATCTTCGAGGAGGCTATCATCAAAGCCGTCTGAAAGACTAAAGGAAGATTCCATAAAAATATCGTAGGCTGTTTTGAGGATAAAGAAGGTGATGATGATGGCTACGATTTTATCGACAATTGGATAGTTAAAAGCACTAGCAGCGATCGCGATCGACGTTCCAAGAGATGTGACGACGTCTGAAAGATTGTCTTTTGCGGCTGCTTTTAAGGCTTTTGATTTGGCCCGTTTGGCTAAGCGAAGATTGTAGAAATAAACGCCTAGCATGACAAGGGCTGAAACCACTCCGACACCAGCACCGAGTGGATCAATGCTAACTGTTTCATTGCTGAAGATCTTTTGGAGGGTATCGCGTAAGACATCAAAACCAACATAAAACATAATGATGGAGGTGACTAGGCTTGCTAGATCCTCAATTTTCCAGTGACCAAATTTGTGATCGCGGTCAGCAGGTTGGCGAGCAAGACGAATCCCGATGAGCAGGGCAGCATTGCTGATGATATTTCTACAGTTGTAAACCCCATCGGCTACCAAACGGGATGAATGAAGTAGATGGCCGGTAGCCAATTTTACTGAAGAGAGCAATAAATAGGCTAGAATACTAATGATAGCGCCACGTTCGGCCAGTTTTAAGTTACTGTATGGTTTATCCAAAATATCCTCCTAGACCTCGGATGAAATCCTGTTTTCTTTAAGCTACTATTATATCGTTTTTGGAAGGGAAATTCAAATGAGTCCTTTTTTAAAAGAAGCTAGGCCGGTTTTTGTGGTATAATAGAACGATTGAATGAATGAGGAGTATGAGATGAATCCTTTATTGAATGGTATGAATGATCGCCAAGCAGAGGCGGTCCAAACGACAGAAGGTCCCCTCTTGATCATGGCGGGGGCTGGTTCTGGTAAGACACGTGTCTTGACCCACCGCATTGCTTACTTGATCGATGAAAAAATGGTCAATCCTTGGAATATTTTGGCCATTACCTTTACCAATAAAGCCGCTCGGGAGATGAAGGAGCGGGCTTATCAGTTGAATCCAGCGACCCAAGATTGCTTGATTGCCACCTTCCACTCCATGTGTGTGCGCATCCTTCGCCGAGATGCGGATCACATTGGCTACAATCGTAACTTCACTATTGTCGATCCAGGTGAGCAACGGACCTTGATGAAGCGGATCTTAAAGTCCTTGAACTTGGATCCTAAGAAATGGAATGAACGGACCATTTTGGGGACCATTTCCAATGCCAAAAATGACCTGATCGATGAAGTGGCCTACGCCGCCCAAGCAGGGGATATGTATACTCAGATCGTCGCTAAGTGTTATGAGGCTTACCAAAAGGAACTACGTCAGTCAGAAGCAGTGGACTTTGATGATTTGATCATGCTGACCCTGCGTCTCTTTGATCAGCATCCAGATGTACTGACCTACTACCAGCAGAAGTTCCAATACATCCATGTGGATGAGTACCAAGATACCAACCATGCTCAATACCAATTGGTCAAACTCTTGGCTTCTCGCTTTAAAAATATCTGTGTTGTTGGGGATGCGGACCAGTCTATTTATGGTTGGCGGGGAGCGGATATGCAGAATATCCTGGACTTTGAAAAGGATTATCCTGACGCCAAGGTCGTTTTGTTGGAGGAAAATTATCGTTCCACTAAAACCATCCTGCAAGCTGCCAATGATGTCATTAAAAACAATCGCCACCGCCGTCCGAAGAATCTCTGGACACAAAATGAAGACGGGGAAGAGATTGTCTATTATCGGGCCGATGACGAGCAGGATGAAGCGGTCTTTGTTGCCAAAACCATTGAAGAGCTGAGTCGCGAAGCGGGTTACAAGCACCGTGATTTTGCCGTTCTCTACCGGACCAATGCCCAGTCACGGACCATTGAAGAAGCGCTACTCAAATCCAACATTCCCTACACCATGGTGGGGGGCACCAAGTTCTACAGCCGGAAGGAAATTCGAGATGTCATTGCTTATCTGAACTTGATTGCCAACCTCAGTGACAATATCAGTTTTGAGCGCATTATCAATGAACCCAAGCGGGGAATCGGGCCAGGTACAGTGGATAAGATTCGTGACTTTGCCCAAATGCAAGAGTCTTCACTTCTAGATGCTTCAGCCAATATCATGCTCTCTGGCATCAAAGGAAAGGTAGCCCAAGCCATCTGGGACTTTGCCAATCTCATTCTTGATTTGAGAGAAAGACTGGACCAGCTGACCATTACAGAGTTGGTCGAAGAAGTCCTTGATAAGACGGGTTATATGACGGCCCTAACCAATCAGGGGAACTTGGAAAGTCAGGCCCGCATCGAGAATATCCAAGAGTTCCTGTCTGTTACTAAGAATTTTGATGAAAACGGAGAAACCCTCGAAGACGAGACAGGTGTGGAGACCTTGAGTCGTTTCTTGAACGATTTGGCTTTGATTGCCGATACAGATGATGGAGCGCAAGAGACCTCAGAAGTCACCTTGATGACCCTTCACGCGGCTAAAGGATTGGAGTTTCCAGTCGTCTTCTTGATTGGGATGGAAGAAAATGTCTTTCCTCTTAGTCGAGCAGCTGAGGATCCGGATGAATTGGAAGAAGAGCGTCGCCTAGCATATGTAGGAATCACGCGGGCAGAGAAGGTTCTCTTCTTGACCAATGCCAACTCTCGTTTGCTCTTTGGACGGACCAGCTACAACCGCCCGACGCGTTTCATCAATGAAATTAGCTCGGATTTATTGACCTATCAAGGATTAGCGCGACCAGCTAACACTAGCTTTAAGGCTTCTTATAGCAATGGAGGCGGAACGACCTTTGGAAAAGGAATGAGCCTGTCACAAGCCCTTCAAGAGCGCAAGAGACAAGCAGCTCCAAGTGCCCTCACGTCATCAAGCCTCCCCTTTGGCAATAGCAACCGTCCTAGCGCTAAAGAAAGCGTTTCTTGGTCCATTGGTGACATTGCCATTCACAAGAAGTGGGGCGAAGGGACTGTGCTTGAAGTCTCTGGTAGTGGCAGTACCCAAGAGCTCAAGATCAACTTCCCAGAAGTGGGTCTCAAAAAACTCTTGGCCAGTGTCGCGCCAATTGAGAAGAAATAAGTGGAGATCAGGAAGCGAAGTCCACTGTTTCAGATTATAAACAAGTAACCTCTATTCAGAAATCTAAAGATATTACTGAATGAGACTATTGAAAAAATATTTTGGAACTAGTGCAAAATAGATTGAGACTTTTCGCCGTGAGGAAAGCATCAGAAACGCTTTAGTTTCTGGTGCTCGGTAGATTTGAGACGTAAGGCTCAAATCTAAGGTATGGAATCCCAAAGGGAGTCGCTACCGTCCGTCCTCACCTAAGGAAAGTCTCTATAGAGAAATGAATATTCAGTCGAAACCAGCAAGCTTAGCTTGCTGGTTTTGATTTTACTGGTGGCATGATATAATATACTAAGAATAGAGAAAGAGGCATGCTATGAACGAAATCAAGTGCCCCAACTGTGGGGAAGTCTTTACAGTCAATGAAAGTCAATACAGCGAACTCTTGTCACAGGTACGGACAGCTGAGTTTGACAAGGAAATTCATGAGCGGATTCGACAAGAGTTGGCTTTAGCTGAGCAAAAGGCCCTTAATGAGCAACAAGAGAAGTTAGCTAAGAAGGACCAAGAAATTGCCCAATTACAAAACCAGATTCAACAGTTTGATACTGAAAAAGAATTGGCTAAAAAAGAGGTGGAGCAAACAGCTAGCCAAAGCCTGCTAGAGAAAGAAAAAGAAGTGCAAGCACTGGAGAATCAGTTGGCCACCTTGCGCTTGGAACATGAAAATCAGTTGCAAAAAACACTGTCTGATCTAGAGAAAGAAAGGGATCAGGTACAAAACCAATTGCTCCTTCAAGAGAAGGAAAATGAACTGTCCCTAGCTTCTGTCAAGCAAAACTATGAAGCCCAGCTAAAGGCGGCCAATGAACAGGTCGAGTTTTACAAGAATTTTAAGGCCCAACAATCTACAAAAGCTATCGGTGAAAGTCTGGAGCAGTATGCTGAAAGTGAATTCAACAAGGTTCGCAGTTTTGCCTTCCCAAATGCCTATTTTGAAAAGGACAACAAGGTCTCTGCGCGTGGGTCTAAAGGCGACTTTATCTTCCGCGAGTGTGATGAAAATGGAGTGGAGATTATCTCCATTATGTTTGAGATGAAGAATGAAGCCGACGGGACCGAAAAGAAACACAAAAATGCGGATTTCTACAAAGAGTTGGACAAGGACCGTCGAGAAAAGAACTGTGAATATGCTGTTTTGGTGACCATGCTTGAAGCAGATAACGACTACTTCAACACAGGAATTGTCGATGTTAGCCACGAGTATGAGAAGATGTATGTGGTCCGTCCTCAGTTCTTTATCCAGATAATTGGGCTCCTGCGCAATGCGGCCCTCAATTCCCTTAAATACAAGCAGGAATTAGCGCTTGTCCGTGAACAAAATATTGATATTACCCACTTTGAAGAAGACCTGGATGCATTCAAAGTAGCCTTTGCTAAGAACTACAATTCGGCTTCTGTCAACTTTGGCAAGGCCATCGATGAAATCGATAAGGCCATCAAACGGATGGAAGAAGTCAAGAAATTCTTGACCACATCAGAAAACCAACTCCGCCTCGCTAACAACAAGTTGGATGATGTTTCCGTTAAAAAATTGACACGGAAAAATCCAACCATGAAAGCTAAGTTTGATGCTCTGAAAGGAGAATAATCTTTGTATTCAGCTAAGAACGCTACCTTGTCCATGAATGGGAAAACCATGGACTATGTAACATTTGGAAAAGGTAAGCAGCCATTAGTGATCATACCAGGCTTGGGGGATGGGCTTCAGACCGTTAAAGGAAAGGCACAGCTCTTTTCTCTCTCGTATCGTCTACTTGCTAAACGTTATAAAATCTATGTTTTTTCTCGAATCAATGAGTTGAGGCAGGGCTATACGACGCGGGATATGGCAGCAGATGTAGCAGAAGCAATGGAGACACTAAACCTAGATACCGCTTATGTTATGGGGATTTCACAAGGTGGAATGATTGCCCAATGGCTAGCTGCGGATTTCCCTGAAAAGGTTCAAAAGCTCATTTTAGCCGTGACCACTGCGAAACCTAGTCAACTTGCTAGAGAACGAATTGAGCATTGGCAAAAACTTAGTCAATCTGGAAATTTTAAGCATCTCATGCTGGATATTGCAAAGCATTCCTATACGCAAAAGAGCTATCAAAAGTGGCGGTTGCTTTATAATATTATGGGTCGCTTGGGGCGAATCAAAGATGAAAATAGAATAGCCATTCAGTCTCAGTCTTGCCTGGAACATAATAGCCGTGAGGTCTTAAAGGAAATTCAGTGTCCAACCTTTGTCCTTGGTGCGCTTGAAGATGATGTGATTGGTGTGGACGGATCCAAGGAACTGGCAAAAGCGATTTCGGGTTGTCAGCTCCTTATTCTAAAGCATTCTGGGCATGCTCTTTATGAAGAAAATAAAGCATTTCAAGAGGCTGTCTGTGGATTCTTAAACTAAAAAACGCTGGAAAAATTTCCAGCGTTTTTATTTAAATCGCAAAGAGATCGTTTAGGTTTTCTGCCATGGTTGGGTGGGTAAAGATTTGTTTTGCAATGTAAGTATAAGGGATCTTGTTGTCCATCGCCATGGTAATCAGGTTGATGATTTCGCCTGCAGCTTCTCCAAAGAGCGTCACTCCAAGAATTTCTTTAGTTTCTGGGTTGACCACGGCTTTGAAGGCACCTCGAAGGTCTGCATTGACGTGTCCGCGTGGCATAGCAGCAACTGGCAATTCTTTAACAGCAACTGGAAGCCCTTTGTCGCGTGCTTCTTGCTCGGTCAAGCCGACTTGGGCCAGTGGAGGAGCAATGAAGAGTGTTGTCGCATAATTGTTACGAGTTTCGAGATTGTAGCTACCATCGCCTGTAAGGTAGTTGAAGACGATGCGGAAGTCATCGAGTGACATGTAGGTGAATTGAGGACCACCATTGACATCCCCAACTGCAAAGACACCAGGGACGCTGGTTTCCAAATGACGGTTGACTTGGATCGCTCCACGATCAGTGACTTGGATATCTGTGTTTTCAAGACCAAGTCCAGCTGTGTTTGGTTTACGTCCTGTTGCGTAGAGAAGGATATCAAACTCGAAGTCTCCCTTATCTGTGACAACCGTTAAGCTGTTTTGGCCATCTTTGATTTCTTGGGTATGAACGCCTTGCAAGAATTGAATGCCATCTTCTTCAAGGTAGCTTTTTGCAAGAGCTGCAATACTTGGCTCGATCCGTGGCAAGAATGTTTCAGAAGCATCCAATACCGTTACTTGGCTGCCCAAGGTATTATAGAGATGAGCAAATTCCAATCCGATAGGTCCACCACCAAGGACACCCAGGCGTTTAGGTAGGTTTTCCAAACGTTGAATGCCGGTTGAATCCACGGCAAATTTACTTTCAGCCAAACCTGGAATCGGAAGGACATTTGGCACAGCACCAGTATTAATAATAATGGTTTCAGCTGTCAATTCTTCCTTTTCATCTCCAGCTTGAATTTCGATGACCTTGTTAGAAACGAAACGAGCCGTCGCGTCGATAATGTCTACGCCAGTTCCAGCAATCGTTGCGTAGTTCTTGCCGTTGAGACGAGTGGTGACAGCATTTTTCTCATTCATGGCTTGTTCAAAATCCAAGCCTTTTTCTGCGGCAACAATCAAGGTCTTGGTTGGAATACAAGCGATATTGATACAAGTACCACCGTACATAGATTTGCTCTTTTCAATCAGAGCGACTTTTTTTCCTTGGCTTGATAATTTCGCTGCGAGTGTTTTACCAGCTTTACCAAATCCAATCACAATAACATCATACATTAACATATGTTACACCTTCTTTCGGTTTCTATTGTATCAAACCCATTTTAAAAAGTCTGAAATCTGCTACGGGATTTTTTAGGGGCTCATGGGAAGGGGGAAAGAGGGACAAGAAGTCTTGTTCGTGGTATAATAAAGGGTCGGTGACCCGGATGGTCACACAAGAGTTAGAAAGAGCAAATCAGATGGACGGAATTATCAATATAAAAAAAGAAGCAGGCATGACCTCACATGATGTGGTTTTTAAACTGAGAAAAATCTTAGGAACTAAGAAGATCGGACATGGGGGAACGCTGGATCCAGATGTGGTGGGAGTGCTTCCGATTGCAGTTGGCAAGGCGACCCGGATGGTCGAATTTATGCAAGATGAAGGCAAGGTCTATGAAGGAGAAATCACTTTGGGATTTTCTACCACGACGGAGGATGCCAGTGGGGAAGTCGTAGAGCGGACCCCAGTGGAATCCCCTTTAGATGCAGCAGAGGTCGATCGCATGATTGCCCAAATGGTGGGAGAAATCGAGCAAGTACCACCTATGTATTCCGCTGTCAAGGTCAATGGACGTAAGCTCTATGAATATGCGCGGGCAGGAGAAGAAGTGGAACGCCCTGTCCGGCAGGTAACCATTTATGACTTTACGCGCACCAGTGAGATTGGCTACGAGGAAGGTCTAGCCCGTTTTCGTTTCCGGGTCAAATGCAGCAAGGGCACCTATATCCGGACCTTGTCTGTGGACCTTGGTCAGAAACTGGGCTATGCTGCCCATATGTCTCATCTGACACGGACCAGTGCTGCCGGTTTGTCACTGGCTGATGCCCTGACCTTGGAAGAAGTGGCTGAAAAAGTAGCCCAAGGCGATTTGAGCTTCCTTCATCCACTTGAAATTGGGACGGGTGATCTGGAAAAAGTAGAGCTGACAGTAGAAGAGGTTGGCGAAGTCCAAGTGGGACGCTTTATTCCTGTTGAGAGTGACTCCAGAGAGTTGGCTGCTTTTTACCAAGGAAAATTGGTAGCCATTTTAGAAAAAAGAGAAGAACTTTACAAACCTCGAAAAGTCTTTCTCACAGAAAGTGTGTTACAATAAATTCATGAATATTCGTACGATAACTACTGCTAACCAGATCCATTTGGAGAATGAGACAGTTTTGGTTCTGGGCTACTTTGATGGCCTGCATCTGGGGCATCAAGAACTCTTTAAAAAGGCGCGTCAGATAGCGGATGAAAAAGGCTTGAAGGTCGCTTTGTTAACCTTCCCTGAATCTCCTAAGTTAGCCTTTGTTCGCTACCAACCAGAATTACTGCTTCATTTGCAGAGTCCTGAGGATCGGTTCCAAAAATTAAACGAACTAGGTGTGGATGAGCTCTTCCTCATTGATTTTACGACCGATTTTGCTTCTAAAACCGCCAAAGAATTTGTCGATCAATTTGTCAAAGCCTTGAGAGCCCGAGTTTTAATTGCTGGATTTGATTATAGTTTTGGCTCTGATAAGAAAACGGCCTCTGACTTAGCTGCTTATTTTGATGGTCAAGTGGAAGTCATTTCTCCTGTATTGGATCAGGGGGAAAAGATTAGTTCAACCCGCATTCGTCAAGCTATCCTAGAAGGACGCGTCAAAGAAGCTGCCCGTCTACTTGGTCACCCTTTATCCAGTCGGGGAATCGTCGTGCACGGAGATGCACGTGGCCGTACCATTGGCTATCCTACCGCTAATCTAGCACCGATTGATCGGACCTATCTCCCATCAGATGGCGTTTATGTAGTCAATGTCGATTTTAAAGGGCAGACCTACCGTGGGATGGCTTCTGTCGGGAAAAATGTCACCTTTGATGGGAAAGAGCTTCGTTTCGAAGTCAATCTCTTTGATTTTACAGGAGATATCTACGGTCATACCCTGACCATTCATTGGTTAGATAAGATTCGAGAAATGGTCAAATTCGATGGGATCGATCAACTAGTGGCGCAACTAGAAGAAGATGAAGCAGTTTCACGAAACTGGACCAAGAGGCTGGGACAAAAGTCCTAGCCTCTCAATTGTTTTTGGATTGTCGAGCAAGACGCAGTGGTTGAGTGGGCTCTACTACGCTGATTTCATCAGCTTTTACAGCCCTACTCAACTGTGCGGAGGTGGGACGACGAAATCGAATTCTAACGAATTACCGATTTCTGTCCCACTCTCTTTTTTCGGGCCTCTTCTTGGGAAAAATGAAAGGGATTTCTTTTTTCCACTGAAATTCAGAAAAATCGTCGAGAAATCAAAAAAGCGCTTTTCAAGCACCTATTTTTTTTGTATAATAGAGTCAGATAGTTATATATAAAAAAAGAAGTGAACCACATGATTACATTATTTTTATCGCCGAGTTGTACATCATGTCGAAAAGCTCGGGCTTGGTTAAAAAAGCACGATGTTCCATTTAAAGAACACAATATTATGACAAGTCCTTTGAGCAAACAGGAGTTGACAAGTATATTGGCCTTGACCGAAAACGGAACAGACGACATTATTTCAACTCGTTCAAAAATTTTTCAAAAATTAGATGTTGATGTTGAAGATTTATCTATCTCAGCCTTGATCCGTCTGATTGAGGAAAATCCAAGTCTCTTGCGGAGACCGATTATTTTGGATAACAAACGTATGCAGATTGGCTTTAACGAAGATGAAATTCGGGCCTTCTTGCCACGGAGTTATCGCAAACAAGAGTTACGCTCTGCCACTCTAAGAGCAGAAATAAACTAAGAAGTATGTCGAATGCAAAAAAATTATAGTTACCCACTGGACTTATCGTGGAGCACTGAAGAGCTTGCTTCAGTGCTTTCTTTTTTCAATAAAGTTGAAGAAGCCTATGAAAGTAAGGTAGAAGTCAAAGAATACATGGAAGCCTACCGCGCTTTTAAGAAGGTCGTGCCTAGTATCGGAGAAGAAAAGCGTCTTGGACGGGAGTTCGAAGAAGTGAGCGGTTATTCTCTCTATCGTGCGACCCAGGCTGCAAAGCAAAAAGAGGAAGGATGGTTTTCTCTTGAAGAATAAATTAGAGTTTGCCAAACAAATCGTTTTAGAGGCTGGAGACTACTTGCGTCTTCATCTCCATGATGACTTGATGATCTCAAAAAAGACTGGGCCGACAGATTTAGTAACCCAGATGGACCAACAAGTTCAAAAGGATTTGGTTGAAAAAATCACACATCGCTACCCAGAAGATCGGATTTTTGCGGAAGAAGATGGCCTTCGCTCCCCAATTTCAGAAGGATCCGTTTGGGTGATTGATCCTATTGATGGGACCAATAATTTTGTGACCCAAAAGGAAGATTTTGCGGTGATGGTGGCCTATTTTGAAGACGGAATTGGTCAGTTTGGCCTGATCTACGATGTGATGCGGGATCACCTTTTTTACGGGGGTGGAGAATTCCCTGTTTATCTCAATGAGGTTGAACTGACGCCCTTTGTGGACCAACCTCTGGAAAACTTTTTGATTGCTTCAAATGTCGGCATGCTTGAGAAAAATGACTGGGGCATGGCCGATCTTGGTATGGATTCTCTTGGCATTCGGGTCTACGGAAGTGCCGGTATTAGTTTTTCAAAAATTCTCTCAGGTGGGATTCTAGCTTATTTTAGCTACATCTGGCCTTGGGATTATGCCGCAGCAGCGATCATGGGCGAACAGTTGGGCTATACCGTTTTAAATCTAAATGGAGATAAACCTAATTACCAGTCAGTGGAACCGATTATGATGGTTCCAAAAGTGAAGTTAACAGAAATTCAAACCTATCTTAAGAAAGGGAGAAGTTAAATGAATTTTCCCAATGGTTTTAAAGAAAAATACCAGCATCTTCTAGGTGAGGATGCTGCTGCTTTTTTTGCGACCTTTGAGCAAGAAGCAGTAGCTGCTTTTCGCACTAATCCCTTGAAAGAAGTGCAAAAAGCATTTGATGATCCGATTCCCAATACCCCTTGGGGACATTATGGAAAGGTCTCAGGAAAATCCATCGAGCACGCAACGGGCTTGGTCTATTCGCAAGAACCAGCAGCTCAGATGGTGGCACAAGTCGCTCAGCCGAAGCCAGGGATGAAGGTCTTAGACTTGGCCGCAGCTCCTGGCGGAAAGACCACCCAACTCTTGTCTTATTTGGACAATCAGGGACTCTTGGTCTCCAATGAGATCCACAAGGGCCGCTCGAAAATTCTTGTAGAGAATGTAGAACGATTTGGTGCGCGAAATGTGCTGGTGACCAATGAGTCTGCCGATCGTCTGGCCAAAGTTTTCTCAGGCTTTTTTGATCTGATTGTACTAGATGCCCCATGTTCAGGTGAGGGGATGTTTCGTAAGCAACCTGATGCCATGGACTATTGGTCCATTGATTATCCTCGAGAGTGCAGTCTCCTTCAAAGAGAGATTCTAGAGGATGCTCTCAAGATGTTGGTTCCAGGAGGTTCCTTGGTTTATTCAACCTGTACCTGGGCTCCTGAGGAAAATGAAGAGATTGTATCCTGGCTTTTGGAAAACTATGATCTGGAGCTGGAAACGATCGAGAAGATCAATGGTATGGCAGAAGGCATTGACTATCCAGAAACCGCGCGTATGTATCCTCATCTCTTTAAAGGGGAGGGACAATTTGTTGCTAAGTTCCGTTATCTAGGAGAGAATCGTCCTGCCAAAATCCCTTCCAAAAAAGACCAATTATCTGCGGAGCAAAAGAAATGGTGGCAGGAGTTTGCTAAGAAACACTTGAAGATCACTCTAGAAGGTGTCCTCGAAACCTTTGGGGACGAACTCTACTTGGTTCCACTTGGTTTACCAGATTTGCGAAAAGTAAAAATCGCCCGAAATGGCTTGCATCTAGGCACCTTCAAGAAAAATCGATTTGAACCTAGTTTTGCCCTTGGCCTTGCTCTAAAACCGAGTGAGGTCAAAGAGACCGTTTCGATCACGCCTGAAGACTTTGTTCATTATGTGGCGGGAGAGACGGTTCAATTGAAGGAAACGCATCCAAATGGATGGTACCAGGTCCTGGTTGAAGGCAATGGTTTGGGCTTTGCCAAAGTGACCGGACAGACCCTGAAAAACTTCTATCCAAAGGGGCTTCGTTTTAGGTAAAATGCTGGGCAAAGAACCCGTTCTATGATATAGTGGAAGTACAGGTTTTTTTGAAAAAAACTTGTCAAAATCATAAGTGAAATAGTGAAATATCAAGGAGACATGATTTGAAAAAGTCTAAAAAGCTGATCCTAGGACTAGCGACGATCGCATTAGCAGGAAGTTTATCTGCTTGTGCTTCTTGGATCGATCGCGGAGAATCCATCACTGCTGTCGGATCGACTGCCTTACAACCCTTGGTTGAAGGAGTAGTAGATCGCTACATTGAAGAACATCCTGGTAAGATTGTGAATGTACAAGGAGGAGGTTCTGGTACAGGACTTTCACAAGTTCAATCAGGCGCTGTGGATATAGGGAATAGTGACCTTTTTGCAGAGGAAAAATCTGGGATCGATGCCTCTAGTCTGGTCGATCATCAGGTAGCCGTAGCAGGGACAGCTATCATTGCCAATAAAAATATCTCGATCGACAATCTGACAACGGAGCAATTGCGAAAGATCTTTACAGGTGAGTATACCAACTGGAAGCAGTTGGGTGGTCCAGATCTTGAGATCACGATTGTGAACCGTGCCGTAGGTTCTGGTAGCCGTGCTGTCTTTGATGCCATTATCATGGATGGCAAACAACCCAAGCAGGCCCAAGAGCAAGACTCTAATGGAATGGTGAAAAACATCGTTTCTCAAACTCCAGGTGCCATCTCTTATCTAGCCTTTACCTACTTGGATAGCAGTGTCAAAACTATGAAGCTCAATGGTTATCAACCAACCAAAGCTAATGTCGTCAACAATAACTGGCCAATCTGGTCCTACGAACATATGTATACCAAGGGAAAACCCAATGAGTTGTCTAAAAAATTCATTGACTACATGATGACGGACGAGGTTCAGCAAAAAGTTGTTGGCAAGATGGGCTATATTCCAATCAATGATATGAAAGTCACCCGTGATTTAAAAGGGAATGTGACAAAAAAATAAAAGAATTAGGTAAAAAATGAACGAAGTAGCAAAAAAAATGCTGACGAAATCAAAAAACTCCCGCCTAGAAAAATTTGGGAAGACCATTACCTTTCTATGTATGAGTTTGATTGTTGTCGTCGTTGCCATGATTTTGATTTTCGTGGCCCAAAAAGGTTTATCGACTTTCTTTGTTAATAAAGTCAATATCTTTAGTTTTCTATTTGGGAGCTCTTGGAATCCTGCTGCAAAGGAATTTGGAGCCCTACCCATGATTTTAGGTTCCTTTATTGTAACCTTGCTTTCTGCCCTCTTGGCAACGCCGTTTGCCATTGGTGCAGCAGTTTTCATGACAGAAGTCTCACCCAAAGGAGCTCGTTTCTTGCAACCAGCGATTGAGCTTTTGGTGGGAATTCCTTCAGTTGTTTATGGATTCATTGGTCTTCAAGTGGTCGTCCCATTTACGCGTAGTCTCTTTGGAGGGACTGGTTTTGGGATCCTCTCAGGGGTCTTTGTCCTCTTTGTTATGATCCTACCAACTGTTACCTTTATGACGACCGATAGCCTCCGAGCTGTACCCCGTCATTACCGGGAAGCTAGTATGGCCATGGGAGCGACCCGCTGGCAAACCATTTGGCATGTCACGCTCAAGGCAGCCCGCTCAGGAATTTTTACAGCGGTTGTCTTTGGTATGGCGCGTGCCTTCGGGGAAGCCTTGGCGATCCAGATGGTGGTCGGAAACTCTGCAGTGGTGCCAACCTCGCTCACAACACCAGCTTCCACCCTCACCTCTATTTTGACCATGGGAATCGGAAATACCGTCATGGGTACGGTCAATAACAATGTTCTTTGGTCACTCGCCTTGGTATTGCTCCTCATGAGTCTTGCCTTTAACAGTGTGATTAAACTGATTACGAAAGAAAGAGGTAAGAAGAACTATGCACGCTAAACGAATGGATAAAATTGCAACAGGAGTACTGTATGCTATTTCAGGGATCATCGTTGCGATTCTTGCCTCATTGATCCTTTATATCTTGGTCCGTGGCTTGCCCCATGTATCCTGGCACTTCTTGACTGGGAAATCCTCTTCTTATCAAGCAGGAGGAGGGATCGGAATTCAATTGTATAATTCCTTTTTCCTCTTAGTCATTACCTTGGTGATTTCCTTCCCACTTTCTCTTGGGGCTGGGATTTACCTTTCTGAGTACGCTAAAAAAGGGCGCTTGACCAATTTGGTTCGTACCTGTATTGAGATCTTGTCTTCCTTGCCATCTGTCGTTGTAGGTCTCTTTGGTTACTTGGTCTTTGTTGTTCAGTTTAAATATGGATTTTCGATCATTTCAGGGGCCTTGGCCTTGACCGTCTTTAACCTGCCCCAGATGACCCGCAATATCGAAGATAGCTTGCAGCACGTCCATCATACGCAGCGCGAAGCAGGTTTAGCACTGGGCTTGTCTCGCTGGGAAACCGTGATTCATGTCGTGGTACCGGAGGCTCTTCCAAGCATTATTACTGGGGTTGTATTGGCATCAGGACGGATCTTTGGGGAAGCCGCTGCCTTGATCTATACAGCAGGTCAATCGGCTCCAGCTCTTGATTGGTCAAACTGGAATATCTTTAGTGTGACTAGTCCGATTTCGATCTTCCGTCAGGCTGAAACCTTGGCCGTCCATATCTGGAAGGTCAATAGTGAAGGAACCATTCCAGACTCGATCGAAGTCTCAGCCGGTTCTGCCGCCGTTCTTTTGATCTTTATCTTGATCTTTAACTTTGGAGCGCGCAAACTCGGAAGTTACCTCCATAAAAAACTAACATCTGCTTAAAGGAGAAGAAATGTCAAAATACAATTGGGATGAGAGACACATCATTACTTTTCCTGAAGAAAAGGTGGTCCTATCGACCAAAGATTTGCATGTCTATTATGGAACGAACGAGTCCATAAAAGGCGTCGACATGCAGTTTGAAAAGAATAAGATTACAGCCTTGATCGGTCCTTCAGGATCTGGGAAATCAACCTACCTCCGTAGTTTGAACCGGATGAATGATACCATCGATATTGCGCGTGTAACGGGTGAAATTTGGTATGAAGGAATCGATGTCAATCGTCCAGATATCAATGTTTATGAAATGCGCAAGCACATCGGGATGGTTTTCCAACGGCCCAATCCTTTTGCCAAATCGATTTACAAAAATATCACCTTCCCGCATGAACGCGCTGGGGTTAAAGACAAGAAGATCTTGGACGAATTGGTCGAAACTTCTTTGAAACAGGCAGCTCTGTGGGATCAGGTCAAGGATGACCTTCATAAATCAGCCCTGACACTTTCAGGTGGCCAACAGCAACGACTTTGTATCGCGCGGGCCATCTCTGTGAAGCCAGATATCTTACTCATGGATGAGCCAGCATCAGCGCTTGATCCGATCGCGACAGCGCAATTAGAAGAAACCATGCTTGAGTTGAAGAAGGATTATACGATTGTCATCGTGACCCACAGCATGCAACAAGCAGCCCGTGCTAGCGATTATACCGGTTTCTTCTATCTTGGAAACCTCATTGAGTACGATAAGACTTCGAATATTTTCCAAAATGCGAAATTGCAATCGACCAACGATTATGTATCTGGTCACTTTGGATAAAGTAAAATGACAACAAAAAGGAAAATAGAATGACAGAACCAATATTGCAAGTCAAGGACTTGTCGGTTTATTACAATAAAAAGAAGGCTCTAAATAGCGTCTCCTTGGACTTTGCTCCAAAGGAGATTACAGCCTTGATTGGTCCTTCAGGATCAGGGAAATCTACCCTTTTAAAAGCCATTAACCGCATGGGGGACCTCAACCATGAGGTCACTACCACAGGAACCATCCTCTACAATGGACATAATATCTATGGACCACGGACCGATACGGTCGAATTGCGTAAGGAAATCGGAATGGTCTTCCAACAGCCCAATCCTTTCCCAATGTCCATTTATGATAATGTGACCTATGGATTGATGATTAATGGTGTCAAGGACAAGGCTGTCTTGGATGAAGCAGTTGAAACCTCTTTGAAACGCGCGTCCATCTGGGATGAAGTCAAGGATCGCCTGCATGATTCGGCTATCGGACTTTCCGGTGGTCAGCAACAGCGGGTCTGTGTGGCGCGGGTTCTTGCGACCAGTCCAAAGATTATTCTTTTGGATGAGCCAACTTCAGCGCTGGACCCGATTTCAGCTGGTAAAATTGAAGAAACCTTGTATGGACTAAAAGACCGCTACACCATGCTCTTGGTGACACGCTCCATGCAACAAGCGAGTCGGATTTCCGATAAAACAGCCTTTTTCTTGGATGGGGATTTGATCGAGTACAATGACACCAATGAAATGTTCTTGAACCCAGCTAAGAAAGAAACAGAAGACTATGTCTCTGGTAAATTTGGATAGGAAGAAAATAAAATGTTACGAGTTCAATTTGAAGAAGATTTAGAGAAGTTGCATAACCAGTTTTATGCAATGGGAAATGAAGTGTTGAGTCAGATCAACCGTACAGTTCGTGCTTTCGTGACCCATGACCGTGAATTGGCCCGTCAGGTTATCGAAGATGATGCGGAGATCAACGAGTACGAAGTGAAATTAGAGCGTAAATCCTTTGAGATTATTGCCCTTCAACAGCCCGTTTCACAAGACCTTCGTATCGTGATGACTGTCTTAAAAGCGGTCTCTGACTTAGAGCGGATGGGTGATCACGCAGTATCAATTGCCAAGGCAACCATTCGCATGAAAGGGGAAGTCCGCATCCAATCTGTTGAGGAAGAGATCAGCAAGATGGGCCGTGAAGTCAAAGATTTTGTCGAAGCGACACTAGATGTTTACCTCAAAGGCGATGTGGATTTGGCCTATGAAGTTGCGACACGAGACGAAGTCATCAACCATTACTTCGATAGCATCCAAGAATTAGCAACAGAAGAAATTCGGAAAAATCCAGAGTCCATCGTAACTGGACGGGATTATTTCCAAGTGATCAACTTCTTGGAGCGCATCGGAGATTATGCAAAAAACATCTGTGAATGGGTGGTTTACTTCGAAACAGGTAAAATTATCGAAATGTAAGATCATGGAGTCTTTTCGATCACAGACAGGCATTCTAATGCTTGTCTTTTCTTTTATCTTAACTTTGTGATAAAATAGTTTTATTAGGGCTTTTCATTGGAAAGCATGAAACATTTAAAGGAGGAAATTATGCAAGCAGTTGCACATTTTGTAGAAACATTCGTTCCAGAACATTACGAAGTGTTTTTGGATTTAAGTCGTAAAACCAAGACCTTTAGCGGTCGTGTGGTGATCACAGGTCAAGCCAAGGCGGACAAGATCTCGCTTCACCAAAAGGATTTGACCATCGAAACAGTAGAAGTAGCCGGTCAAGCCCGTCCATTTACGGTTGATGATGCCAATGAAGCGGTTTATGTTGAATTGGAAGGCACAGGTCAAGTGACAGTTACTCTGACCTATTCTGGTAAGATCACAGACAATATGACTGGAATTTACCCATCTTACTACAGTATTGATGGTGTGAAGAAGGAAGTCCTTTCAACTCAGTTTGAGAGCCATTTTGCGCGTGAAGCCTTTCCAAGTGTGGACGAGCCTGAAGCTAAAGCAACGTTCGATCTTTCTTTGAAATTTGACCAAGAAGAAGGTGAAATTGCCCTCTCCAATATGCCTGAAATCGATGTGGAAAACCGCAAAGAAACAGGAATTTGGAAATTTGCTACGACTCCACGGATGTCTTCTTACCTCCTTGCCTTTGCTGCCGGAGATCTTCAAGGGATCACGGCCAAAACAAAAAATGGCACTCTCGTAGGTATCTATTCAACCAAGGCCCATCCGTTGAAAAACTTAGAATTTTCTCTTGATGTAGCTGTACGTGTCATCGAATTTTATGAAGACTATTATGGCGTGAAGTATCCAATTCCTCAATCTCTTCACGTAGCGCTTCCTGACTTCTCAGCTGGAGCGATGGAAAACTGGGGCTTGGTGACTTACCGTGAAGTCTACCTCCTCGTAGATGAAAACTCAACTGCAGTTAGCCGTCAACAAGTCGCTCTTGTAGTTGCTCACGAATTGGCTCACCAATGGTTTGGTAACCTAGTAACCATGAAGTGGTGGGATGACCTCTGGTTGAATGAAAGCTTTGCCAATATGATGGAATATGTCAGCTTGGATGCCATTGAACCAAGCTGGAATATCTTTGAAGACTTCCAAACAACTGGAGTGCCTGCTGCCTTGAAACGCGATGCTACAGATGGCGTTCAATCCGTCCATGTGGAAGTCAAACACCCTGATGAGATCAACACCCTCTTTGACCCAGCAATCGTTTACGCCAAGGGTAGCCGTCTCATGCACATGCTTCGCCGCTGGTTAGGCGATGACGCCTTTCGTAAAGGGTTGAAGATCTACTTTGAAAAACACCAATACGGCAATACTATCGGTCGTGATCTTTGGGATGCTCTTGGGCAAGCTTCAGGTCGTGATGTCGCAGCCTTTATGGATTCTTGGTTGGAGCAACCAGGATACCCTGTTGTTTCAGCTTCTGTGGAAAACGATACCTTGATCATCTGTCAAGAGCAGTTCTTCATCGGAGAAAGAGAAGAAAAAGGACGCAAGTGGGTTGTTCCGTTAAATAGCAACTGGACGGGTATTCCAGATACCTTGGAAACAGAAGTTTTAGAAATTCCAAACTACAGTGCCTTGAAAGCAGCTAACAGCGGAGCTCTTCGCTTCAATACAGAAAATACAGCTCACTATATCAGTGACTACCGTGGGGAATTGTTGGAAGACATCCTTGCTGACCTTGCTAGCTTGGATAGCACTTCAAAATTACAAGTGGTTCAAGAACGTCGTCTTTTAGCTGAAAGTGGTCAAATTTCTTATGCAAGCCTCTTGCCAGTCATCGAGAAATTGACCCAAGAAAGCTCTTATTTGGTTGTATCTGCAGTTTCATCAATCCTTCAAGGGCTCAGCCTCTTTGTGGATGAAGGGACTGAAGTAGAAGCAGCTTATAAGAAGTTGCTCGTAACCTTCAACCAATTCAACTTTGAACGCCTTGGTTTTGAACCAAAAGCCGGAGAAGCAGATGAGGATGAAATGGTTCGTCAATTGGTTATTTCAAATATGATCAAGGGTGATGATGCCAAAGCAAGCGCTAAAGCAAGCGAAATCTATGCCGCCCATGCTAATGATATCAGCAAGCTTCCAGCCGCAATTCGTTTGCAAATCTTGATTAACCAAATCAAACACCATGAAAGCAAAGAATTGACTGATTTGTACTTGAACACTTATGCCCAAGCGACAGATGGCAACTTCAAGCGTCAATTGTCTACAGCTCTGGCTTATACAACCGATGCAGACACTGTTGAAAAGATTTTGACAGAGTGGAAGAACAAGGATGTTGTGAAACCACAAGACTTGGCAATGAGTTGGTATTTCACCTTCTTACACCATGAGTTCACCCAAGAATCTGCCTGGACTTGGGCGCGTGAAAACTGGGAATGGGTCAAAGCAGCTCTTGGCGGAGACATGAGCTTTGACAAGTTTGTCATCTACCCAGCCAATACCTTCAAAACAGCAGAGCGCTTAGCAGAATTCAAAGCCTTCTTTGAACCACAATTGTCTGATATGGCTATCAGCCGAAACATCAGCATGGGAATCAAGGAAATCGCAGCGCGTGTGGATTTGATTCAACGGGAAAAAGCAGCAGTAGAAGCCGCTATCCTTGCGACAAAATAGATTTAAAAAAATCGATACAGAAATTTCTGTATCGATTTTTTAGCGTCCTTTGAATCTTATTTGAAATACCAGTGGTGTTTGAGGCTGGCAAAAATCGCCTTGCTGGTGATCGTGATGATGACCAGTTTGATGAGGTCGGCAAGGATAAAGGGAGCAACGACCAAAGCAAATGCTTTTTGGAGATCAGTATGCGTGACCAGCATAAAGCCGATAGCTCCTGACACAAAGAGGAGAGCACTACTGAGGAGATTGGCCAAAAAGATAGTGAAAATGCTGGATTTAGCATTGGTCAATAGAGACGTGATCCATGCTCGGAATGGGAAGAAGAGGAGGAAACCAGCAGTAGGACCAAGGAAATGCGAAGCACCACCAGCACCTCCGGCAAATACTGGAAAACCTAAGAAGCCTAAAAGCAGGTAAAGACAGACTGTGACAAAGGCATGGCTGGGTTTATAGATGGTCCCGATGATCCCGATCATGAGTGTCTGTAGGGTCAAAGGAATTGGTCCAAAGGGAATGGTGAATTGAGATAGGACGGAGATCATGGCCACTCCAATGGAGATGAGAACTAAGGGAAAGATTTTCTTCATAACAGTTAACCTCTGATTTATTTTATGGTAACTATTCTACAATAAGGAGCTCAACCTGTCAATAGCCACGCTTGTTTTAGGTTTTTTTAAGTAAAAATTTAGTCAGGCTTAAGACTCCTGAAGTATAATCGCCTTACTAAAGGATCGAGCTCCCTTTAAATTTTAAAAGACAAGTACTTGTACAAAAAGATAAAAGGTAAAAAGATGAATCAAAAAGAAACAAAACAAGTTGTCGAAACGCAAGAATCAAAAGAAAAAATGGTTGTCCTCAAACGAAGCCCTAAGTGGTGGATTGGCATGGCAGCAGTTGGTGGATTGTTGGTCGGTGCTGGAAGTGGCTTTGGTGTCGGTGTCATCGCCTCTCAATCTTCCAATAACCAACAATTTTCTCAACCGGTCCAAACGGGTCAAAACCAAGGATCCAATCAGCAACAAAATAGTCAAAATGGCCATGCTTCACAAGGAAACCAGCAAAATGGCGGCCCACAGGATGGCGGCCCTCAAGGCGGTGGTCCACAAGGTGGTGGCCAAGGACAAGGCGGCCCGCAAGGTGGCGGTCCGGGTCAAATGCCACAAGAAGGCAATGGTGGCCCACAAGGGAATGGTCCAGATAATGGCATGAACCAATCTGGCGGACAAGAAGGGAACCAGGGGTCCTCTAAAAAGTCCAATAAGAAGAATTCAAAAAATAAAAACAAGACAAGTGATAGTCAAAGTAACAAAGAAAACACGACAAATTCATAGAATAAGCCTTCCTCAGGCAGGCTGAATTTGATCATAAAACCAAGTTCTAAACTATAGGAAATGAAGGGAAGTCGTGTTATAATGGTTAAGAATAGATTAGAAAGACTCACTCACGAAAGAGAAGAGGATACGACAATGATTAAAATTCTATTGGTCGAAGATGACCTTGGTTTGTCAAATTCAGTATTTGATTTTTTAGATGATTTTGCGGATGTTATGCAGGTCTTTGACGGAGAAGAAGGTCTTTATGAAGCAGAAAGCGGGATCTATGATTTGATTCTGCTGGATCTCATGCTTCCTGAAAAAGACGGCTTCCATGTCTTGAAAGAATTGCGTGAAAAAGGCGTGACAACACCTGTTTTAATCATGACAGCTAAAGAAAGTCTGGATGACAAAGGGCACGGCTTTGAGCTAGGTGCAGACGATTATCTGACCAAGCCTTTCTATCTTGAAGAGCTTAAGATGCGGATTCAAGCTCTCTTGAAGCGGTCAGGTAAGGTCAATGAAAACACCCTCAATTATGGCAATTTGAAGGTCAACTTATCTACCAATTCGACTTACGTGGACGATAAGGAAGTAGAACTTCTTGGGAAGGAATTTGATCTCTTGGTCTACTTCCTTCAAAACCAAAATGTCATCCTTCCAAAAACACAGATCTTCGATCGTCTCTGGGGCTTTGACAGTGACACAACTATCTCAGTGGTTGAAGTCTATGTTTCAAAAATCCGTAAGAAATTAAAAGGTACTGATTTTGTTGAGAGCTTGCAAACATTACGCAGTGTGGGGTATATCTTAAAAGATGCTAACAAGGATTAAGAAAACAGTCGGAGAAGATGACTTTTCTTACTTCATCCGATATTTTGGTCTCTTCACCTTGATATTCTCAGCCATGACCTTAATTATTATTCAGGTCATGCGCTCGAGTCTCTATACAACCGTCGATGAGAACCTCAGGACTCTCAGTCAGGATCCATACTCACTTGTAGCTATTGCTTATCGAGATCAGCGACAATCAACTAATAAAGATGATGATAACGATCATGGGATGATGTTACCTGACCATGACAAATCAGAACCTAAAGGAGATGTCACATCGAATACCACTGTTGTTTTGCTCAATAAAAAATATGAAAACTTGACAACTGGTAACGGGTTTCTAAACTTTAAAACAGTGACGTTTGGCCGAAAACTTCTCAATAAGGTTTCTCAGCTTCAAATTACCAATAGCTATGGGAAAAAAGAAAGTTATCGGGCCTATATGGCAGAGTTGAGTCTATCTGATGATGAAGATGAAAGTAATATCAAGTATGCGGTCATCATGACCAATATTAGTCAGCTAGAGCAGACCAGTGAAGAGCACGAAAGTCAAATCGCCCTCATCATGATCTGCTTCTGGGGAATCTCCTTATTCGCTAGCCTCTTCTTAGCACGTCTCAGCGTTAAGCCGCTGCTTGAGAGTATGCAAAAGCAAAAGTCTTTTGTAGAAAATGCTTCTCATGAGTTGCGGACGCCTCTAGCAGTCTTACAAAATCGCCTCGAAACGCTTTTTAGAAAGCCTGAAGCGACCATTATGGAATCGAGCGAGAGCATTGCATCTAGCTTAGATGAAGTTCGAAATATGAAGCTCTTGACCACCAACCTTCTCAATATCGCCCGAAGAGATGATGGCTTGAAGCCAGAGATGGAAGACATCGAACCAAGCTTTTTCGATCAGACCTTCTCGAATTTTGAGATCATTGCGGAAGAAAATGACAAAATCTTCCGAGGAGACAATCAGGTGGACAAAGTCATTTGTTCTGATAGAACGCTCCTCAAGCAATTGATGACCATTCTCTATGACAATGCCTTGAAGTACACCGATGAAGATGGCGAGATCCAATTTGAAGTTCAATTGAAGGACAAAAATCTACTTTTGAGGGTGCTGGATAATGGTCCAGGGATTCGAGATGAGGATAAGAAACGGATCTTTGATCGTTTTTACCGGGTCGACAAGGCCAGAACCCGTCAAAAAGGTGGATTTGGTTTGGGGTTATCCCTCGCTAAGCAGATTGTAGAAGCCTTCAAAGGGACCATTCAAGTTAAAGATAATAAACCAAAAGGGACCATCTTTGAAGTGAAATTATCCATTAAGACGGAAAGTCGTAAAAAAAATCGTTGATAATTTTTTAAAAATAGAAAAGAGGAATACCTATGAGTTCAAAAATGTTGCACACTTGCCTTCGTGTGGAAAACTTAGAAAAATCAATCGCTTTTTACCAAGATGCTTTTGGTTTTGAAGAAAAACGTCGGAAAGATTTCCCAGACTACAAGTTCACGATTGTCTATTTGGCCTTGCCTGGAGATGACTATGAGTTGGAATTGACTTACAATTATGATCATGGTCCATATGTGATCGGAGACGGCTATGCTCACGTCGCATTGAGTACTCCTGATCTAGAAGGTTTGAATGCCGAACACAAGGCTAAAGGCTATGAAGTGACGGAACCAAAAGGTCTTCCAGGAACACAGCCGAATTACTATTTTGTTGTAGATCCAGATGGTTATAAGGTAGAAGTCATTCGCGAAAAATAAGAGAGACTAAAAATAGGAGGCTGGGATAAAAGTCCTAGCCTCTCAATTATTTTTGGATTGTCGAGCAAGACGCAGTGGTTGAGTGGGCTCTACTACGCTGACTTCATCAGCTTTTACAGCCCTACTCAACTGTGCGGAGGTGGGACGACGAAATCGAATTCTTACAAATTACCGATTTCTGTCCCACTCTCTCTTTTTTATGAAACCATTTACAAAAAAGGAATGCTTTTTCGAGAGAAATTTGCTATAATAAAGTAATGAGATTCAAACACACGAAAACTATTTTATTAATCATTATAAATCTCCTTTTTCTGAGTCTTTTGTATATCGGGTATCAAAAGATTCAAAGGCTTCGTGAACAAAAAGCCTATCAGGATCAGTTTGCTAAGGTTACCCAACTAGAGAAAAGCTCTGAAAAAGGGAAAGATGTTCAGGCACAGGAAGGAATTTTAGGAATTTCTTATGTGACCGCTTTTTATCCTACAAAGGATGGACAGCCTGTTGAGATTATTAAAGAGAAGATCCAAGAAGACCTTCAGCGTCTAGGAACCGATGAGAAAACCAAAGAGCCTAAGCATCTGACCTTCTACCATAGTGAAGAAGCAGAAGCACCTTTTGTTGGTTATCATCCTATCCAAATCAAACGGGCTGAATACCAGTACAAAAAAGGGAAATTCATCAAAGATGAGACGGTGAAGTTGCCCCTCTTTTACTTGGATGATGAGAACAATCCTCTGACCCTGAGCCAGGTTTTTGCGGATCCAGATGGAGCCAAGCAGATCTTTTTGGAGGAACTACGAGGGAATCTAGCCTTTCGTCAGCTAGATGAGGAAAGCATTGATCAAATGGTTGCCCACTTCTCAGAGTTGGACTTGAGCCAATGGGAATTCCAATATGAAAAAGGGAATTTCACCATTCCATTTCCAAACAAGGTTAAAGGAGACGATACCTTTACTGTTCCCTTATCTAAATTCTATGACGTGATTGATACAGAGCGCTTGCTTCCTGATGATTTAGCTTCTTACCAATCCTATATTGAAGAACGCCATCGTAAGATGATTGCCCTGACCTTTGATGATGGACCGGATCCAACGACGACTCCTCAGGCACTGGCTATCTTGAAGAAATACAATGCTAAAGCTACCTTCTTTATGGTCGGAAAAAATGTCAGTGCGAATCCTGATATTGCTAAGCAAGTCCGCAAAGAAGGTCATCAAATCGGGAACCATACCTGGGATCATCCTCAATTGCCAAAATTGAGCTTGGATAATGCCAAAAAAGAGATCTTGGATACCCAAGAAGCTATTCAAAAAGCGACAGGCGTTCAAACTAAGATCACGCGTCCTCCGTATGGAGCCATCAATAACGCCATCCAATACAGTGTAGACCAGTCCTTCATCATGTGGGATGTGGATAGCCTGGATTGGAAAACTCATAATACGACGGCTATTCTCAATGAAGTGAAAAAAGAAGTCAAACCGGGTTCGATTATCCTCATGCATGATATCCATCAAACCACGATTGATGCTCTTCCGACCGTCCTTGACTACCTTAAATCACAAGGCTATACCTTTGTAACGGTAGATGAATTGTTGGATTATCAACTTGAAAGTCATCGCATTTATTACAATGGAAATTAACTAAAAAATCCTCTGCAGTAAATTTACTAGCAGAGGATTTTCTTATTCATTTAAAAATAGTTCGGAATTTTTTAAAACAAGTTCACGGACAGAAGCGTATTTTTTTAAGGATTTGAGTTCTTCTGGGTGGGTGATAAAGGTAATCACATAGCCCTCACGCCCCATTCGTCCTGTTCGACCGGCTCGGTGGGTATAGGTTTCCACATCACGAGGAATATCGTAGTTAATCACACACTCAAGATGTTCAATGTCGATTCCACGAGCGACCAAATCGGTGGCCAGCAAGAGGGTTAGCTGATGGTCTTTGAAGCGCTCCAGAATGACCTTGCGGTATTTGACATTGACATCGCTGGCGAGCGATACGGCTTCGACACCCCGGTATTGTAGTTTTTCTTCAGCACTCCCCAGATCAGATAGGCTATTGAAAAAAGCCAGACCACGAAAATCTTCGACATAGGCGAGTTTGCGGAGCAATTCGACCTTGTCCCGCTTATCCACTTGCATATAAAAATGTTGGATATTGTCCAAAGAAACTCCATCAACCGAAATGCGAAGAGTATTTTCTTCTAGCTGGTCTGGATCGACCTTGGCTGTGGCGCTCATATAGATATATTGGTGGTCACGGGGAGCATAGTGGCTGATCTTGTCGACGAAGTGGTACTGAGAATCGCTCAGTAATTGGTCGAATTCATCTAAAATGATGGTTTCCACATTCATCATTTTGATCTTTTTCAGCTTGATCAGTTCAAAGATCCGACCAGGCGTCCCAACCAGGATTTCGGGTCCTTTTTTGAGGCGTTCGATTTGCCGTTTTTGACTAGATCCTGAAAGGAAGAGTTGTGTCTGGAGACCGAGAGGCTCTGCCCATTGTTTGGTGACATCAAAAATTTGTCCTGCTAACTCTGTGTTAGGAGCCAAAATCAAGAGTTGTTGGGCCTTCTTCGGTTTGAGTTTGAGCAAGCTCGGAAAGAGGTAGGCGAGTGTCTTACCAGTACCGGTAGGACTGATCCCGAGGACATTTTCTCCTTCATAGATAGGGGAGAAGATCTGTTCCTGAATTTCAGTGAATGTATCAAATCCGAGTGTTTCTAACTGGTCTTTCCAGCTTTGTGGAAATTGTTCTTTCATTCTTTTTCATCCTTAAATTGTATTCCAGCGCTTTGACGCATCTGGTAGAGGGTTTCATGGACCTGCTCAGCTGTTTGTAACCACTCAAGATAAGCAGACGGCTTTTGATGAGCGATGGCAAGGGCAAAGGCTTCCGCCTCTTCTTGCATTTGGTGTGGGCAGGCCTGGATCGGAAGGTCGATGGCTTCCCCAGAATGGCTGACGAAGCGGGCCTGGTTGAAGGATGCTACAGCATTGAGAGTTAGTGTTCCAGTTTTGGTGTAGATTTCAGCAGGTAGATGGCTGGTGATATTTTTCCCTGCCTGAATAGCAACCTGAAAATCTGGATAAATCAAGACGCCTTGACCATAGAGATCAACCGAATTGGGTAATTGCTGAGCAGTATAGTGGCTGGAGATCGGTTCTCCAAAGAAGCCAATGGCCAGGTAGAGGCAGTAGACTCCCAGATCCATCAAGGCTCCACCTGCATAGACATCTGAGAAAATATTGGGCATCTCACCTGCAAGAAGGGCCGGCAATTTAGAAGAATATTTGGCAAAGGTGAAGTTAGCGCCTAGTATTTCCTGGTTAGAGAGGAAGTCTTTAACTACTTGAAAGGCTGCTTCTTGATAATTTCTGGCAGCTTCAAAGAGATAGACCTGGTGCTCCTTAGCGAGCTTGACCAGTTCCCTCCATTCAGAAGGATTGGTCACAGCGGGTTTTTCAATGATGACATGCTTCTTGGCCAGAATAGCAAGCTTGGCCTGAGCGAAATGAAGAGAATTGGGGCTGGCTATGTAGATCACATCCAGCTCACTGTCTAAGAAGTCGATGAAATCCGTGTAGCAAGAGATCGCTCCATAAGGCTCGCAAAACTCTTGAGCCGTCTTCATTTTTCTCGAATACACAGCCTGCAAGTGATAGTGGCCCGTCTGATGAGCAGCTGTAATAAATTCATGTGAAATCCAACTCGTACTAATAATTCCCAGCTTTAACATAAGGTGTCCTTCCGTCATCGATTCACTCTATTATACCATGAAAAGGGGGAGGGGCGGGGTGAAAAATATAGGACAAGTTTTGAAATTATTACTAAAATATGGGATAATTAAGGTAATTTATTTAAATGAGGAAAAAATAATGAAACAAAAGATTTTAGTAACAGGTGGAGCTGGATTTATTGGTTCCCATACACTAATTGAATTGACTAAAGCCGGTCATGAAATAGTTGTGGTAGATAACTTTGTAAATAGTAGTAAAAAAAGTATCCAAGAAGTTGAAAAGATTATTGGTAAATCTATTGCATTATACGACATAGATGTTCGAGACAAAGAGAAGTTATTGGAAGTATTCGTAAAAGAACAACCTACAGGGGTGATTCACTTTGCTGCATTGAAAGCCGTTGGAGAATCGGTTCAAATCCCTCTCACATATTATGAAAACAATATAACCGGAACATTGACCTTGCTTCGAGTTATGGAAGAAGTCCAGTGTAAAAACATTATTTTTAGCTCGTCAGCGACTGTTTACGGTGATCCACATACTGTCCCTATCTTAGAGGATTTTCCGCTATCAGTAACCAATCCATATGGAAGAACAAAGTTGATGATTGAAGAGATGCTTCAAGATATATACAAGTCAGATTCTTCCTGGAATATCGTGCTGTTACGCTATTTCAACCCAATTGGTGCTCATGAAAGTGGGAATATTGGTGAAAATCCAAATGGAATCCCAAATAATCTTTTACCATATGTAACACAGGTAGCAGTTGGAAAGCTAGAATATGTTAATGTGTTTGGTAATGATTATCCAACTCCAGATGGAACTGGTGTCCGAGATTATATCCATGTGGTTGATTTAGCAAAAGGACATGTGGCGGCATTAAGGAAACTTGAAAAAGATTCAGGGTTAAATATTTATAACTTGGGTACTGGTAGAGGATACTCTGTTCTTGAAATCATTCAAAATATGGAAGATGTGGTAGGAAAAACAATTCCTTATAAGATTGTTGAGAGACGTGCTGGAGATATTGCAACCTGTTATGCAGATCCATCAAAAGCAAGTGAGGAGTTAGGTTGGGAAGCTCAATATGATATTCATCGCATGTGTCAAGATGCATGGAGATGGCAAAGCAAACATCCAAATGGATTTGAATAATAACTAAGTTTAAAGAATTGCTTGATATTTATAACTAATATCGAGCTTTTTTATGCTTACAACAATTGTTATTGTTGGTATAAAGTTCTGAGATTAGTGGATAAAATATTTTGGTTATTGTATAATGGATAAAAAAGAATTTTAATGGAGGAAGAAGGATATTGAAATCCTCAGATTTATTAATTATTATACCTGCATATAATGAGGAAGGTTCGATTCAGTCAGTTGTAAATAATATTATTCAAAATTATTCCCAGTATGATTATGTAATTATCAATGACGGTTCAAGAGATCAAACCTCAGAAATTTGTCATAACAATGGCTATAATATTATTGATTTACCAGTCAATCTTGGACTAGCTGGAGCATTTCAAACTGGATTATTGTATGCTTACCAATACGGTTATGAAAAAGCGGTGCAATTTGATGCAGATGGTCAGCATCTTCCAGAGTATATTGCTGCTTTAGAAGATGGAATTGATAAAGGAAATAAAATGGTCATAGGTTCTCGCTTTGTAACAGAGAAAAGACCAAATTCGTTTCGTATGTTAGGGAATACCCTTATAAGTTTTGCTATTAAATTGACCACTGGAAAAACGATTAATGATCCGACATCTGGAATGAGAATGTTTTCAAAAGATTTAATACAAGTTTTTGCAAAAAATATCAACTATGGTCCTGAACCAGATACTGTTTCTTATCTATTAAGAAATGGTGTTCCAATTTCAGAAGTTCAAGTTCGAATGGAAGAGAGACAAGCGGGAGAAAGTTATTTAACTTTTTCACGCTCTATTAAGTACATGATTCATATGTTCGTATCTATTCTATTCATTCAGAATTTTAGAGAGAGAGGAAAATAGAATGTCAATCTGGTTTCAAGTTGTATTAGTTGTTGTTTCATTGGGAACATGTGGGTTTATTCTCCAGAACATCAGAAAATCTCGTGTACAGATTAATGATGCCTTGTTTTGGATCTTCTTTTCATTAATTCTATTAGTTTTTAGTATTTTTCCAAAGTTAGCAGAGATTATTGCAGCATCCTTAGGGATTGCATCTGCTGTTAATTTTATTTTTCTTTTCATTATTTTCTTGTTATTAATGAATCAGTTCCAGTTAACCGTACGGTTGTCAAAATTAGATACCAAGTTTAAAAATCTTGTACAAGTTATCGCTTTGAACAAAAATGAGGAGAAAGATGAATAATACTCCTTCCCAAAAAAGTATTTACATTTGGAATCTACTAGGCAATTTAGCAGCTGCAGCAGTTTCAGTTTGTTTTCTTATTATAGTTTCTAGATTTCAAAATTCTACAATTGCGGATCAGTATAGTTTGACTATTTCTATCGGGAATTTATGGGTTATAATAGGACTCTTTCAAGTCAGAAATTATCAAGCAACAGATATTGTTAATAAGTTTTCATTTAAAAATTATTATACAGCTAGGATTATTTCTACTATATTAATGTGGATAACTCTATATCCTTATTTAGTTTATATTCATTATGATTTAAGTTCGAGTTTTGTTATAGGTTTAACTTTTCTTATTTTAGCTTATCGCACATGTGATGTATGGTCTGATCTTTATCAAGGCTTGTTTCAACAGAAATCAAGACTTGATATTGCTGGTAAATCAATGTTTTTTAGGTATCTTATAAGTGTAGTTATCTTATTTGTATCCTTAATGATTCAGAAAAATTTATTGGTTGGCTTTCTTCTGGTGCTCATCTTTAATATTTTGTTTATAGTCGGTTTCGATATTAAATTTTCAAAGTTATTTCATTCTTCGGATAATAAACGAACATTTTCGATAAATGATCTTATACAAGGACTTTTAATTTTAAAAGATTGTTTTTCTTTATTTATATATGGTTTTCTTATTAACCTTATTTTTAACGAACCTAGAATTATCATTTCACAACAACTTCTTAGCCAAAAAATGCAATCAGGTGTACAACGTGATTTTAATATATTATTTATGCCAGTGTTTTTCATGAGTTTGTGTATTCTAGTAATAAGACCTCTGATTACTTCGTTAGCAGAAAAAAGACAAGCCGGTGAAATGGTCCAATTCTATAGTATTATAAAAAGAATATTTGTTTTTTTGATTCTTGTTGGTTTTCTTACTACTTTAGTAAGTTATTTAATCGGTACACCAGTTCTTAGTCTTATTTTCGGAGTTGACTTAAATCGTTACCGACTAGAATTAACCGTTCTAGTATTTTCAGGGATTTTGTATTCAATTGCTTTAGTATTTGAAAATATTTTAACTATTTATAGGAAACACAATTTATTATTGGTAGTTTATATTGTTATGTATATTGCGAGTATCCTATTAAGTAAACCCTTCATAATCTCTCAAGGAATACTTGGTGCATGTTTAAGTTTTATGCTGGTAATGGTAATATATGTTATCGGGGGATTTAGTTTATTTCTTTATGTGAAAAGGAGATTTTAAATGAATTTGAAAGAAATTCATACTTTTGTTATCTGTGCATACGGGAATTCCTCCTATTTAGAAGAATGTATGCTTTCATTAGTTAATCAACATAATCAATCTTCTATTATTTTATATACTTCAACACCTAGTCTTCAAATTGAGGAATTATGTAAAAAATATAATATTGCATATTATCATGGTAGTGGTGGTTCAATAGGAAAAGATTGGAATAATGCATTGTCATTTGTAAAAACAAGATACGCGACAATCGCCCATCAAGATGATTATTATGAGCCTCAATATTCAGAATTAATTATTAAAAAATTCCAATCAAATCCAGATGCTTTAATAGCATATTCGGATTATTTTGAAGAAAAAAATGGAAAGAAAATTGAACGTACACTCAATCTTAAGATAAAGAGATTTATGTTGAGAACTATAAATTTATTTCCAAAAAGTAAATTTTGGAGAACTAGAGTCCTAGCATTCGGGAATGCAATATGTTGCCCTTCTGTTTCATATGATTTATCTGCATTGAATGGGTTTAAGTTTGATGAAAAATTGAAAGGAAATCTGGACTGGATCGCTTGGTATCAGATTGGAAAAATGAAAGGCTCATTTGTATATGTAGACAAACCATTAATGTGTCATCGTATTCATGAAGAATCAGAAACTTCTAAAACAATTTCTAATAATACTCGTAGTCAAGAAGATTTAGAAACATTGGAAATTTTTTGGCCCAAATGGATTGCTAAGTTGCTGATGAGACAATATGTGAAGAGTCAAAATTCGAATAATTAGGAGTAAATGATGAGGTATTTTGTTGATAGTTTTGAGCGGAATAAGAAGTATGTAGTAGCTTTCATCCTTCTGGCCTTTTGTATGACAGTCATTTATACAAAGCGTTTGGTAGATTTTCCTAAAATTGGTGTGCTACTATTTGTAGTATTTGCTCTCCTCATTTTTCTTTTACCGAAGAAAAATGTAGGGACCTTCATTGCTATGCTCATTGGCGGTCTTTCCTTTGCTTTCATTACACCCGTTTTGAATACGCCCGATGAACAAGTTCATCTTTCAAGAACCATTCATATTGTTGAAGGTGATGTAAATATGGGAAATAAGAATATCCATATTACAGAAGATTATTTTGATGTATATAAGAATTTCAAAAAACCATTTACCAAATCTACTTTGTTTGAAGAAGGACAGACGACCAAACAAGTGAAGTTTGGTAAAGAAACGGATTACAGGGCAACCAACTCCTATTGGTTTATCGGCTACATTCCTCAGGCTCTTGGATTCGGGATTGGTAAGTTTTTGAACTTGAGTGTCGGCGTCTCTTATTATCTTGGTCGCATTTTCAATGTCATCGCTTACTGTATTTTAGCTCTCATTGCCATTAAATTAAGTGGTAAAGCGAAGCAGTTGATGACAATGGTAGCAATGTTTCCAATGAATCTGGTCCTTGCTGCTTCTTACAATCAAGATAGTGTAGCTTTAGGGTTGACCTACATCATTATTGGATTGTTCTTGAACTATGTAACAGATGATGAAAAAGTTGTTAAAATAAAAGATTTATTGCTGTATGCTTTGCTTTGTATCATCCTTGTAACAATGAAGCTTCCTTATGTCTTGCTAGTAGGACTATTGCTCTTTATACCGAGAAAGAAAACGCAATGTAAAAACTACTATCTCGTCTCTCTCGCTTTGATTATCGTAGTCTTTCTCTTTACGATTTTTTGGTACGTTCTTACCCAGCAAGTTCGAATTGAGAACTTTAAACTCGAGGGTGCAGATGTCAAAGGTCAAATTATTAGTATCATTTCAAAACCTCATTGGTATCTACCAGTGATTTTGAAGGAGATGTTATTATCAGTCAGTCATTTAAATCAGCTCTATACCTTTGGTTGGTTAGATTTATCGATGTCGGAGGTTCTTATTCCAATCTATGCTCTTTATACCTTGATCACTTTTTCAAATTTTGGGAAGATCAAGCTTCCGAAAGTATCAGTAGTAGGAGCAAGTTTGGTTTCTTTTGCAATTGTTGGGTTAATCACTTTAACCTTGTATCTAACCTGGACACCAGTAGGAAATTTTGAAGTTTTAGGAGTTCAAGGTAGGTATTATCTAGGAGTTGTCGCTCTGTCTCTACCAGTTATTTGCAGTTTGTTTAAGCAAAGAATTTCAGATGAACAAAGGTTCACGGATCATTTTGTAGTAGAAAGTAGTCTTATTATTATAGGTTTAACTATACTACAAACAATCTCTGTTTTATATGCTGTTGTATAATTGAAAGACTAAAATAAGTTATTACTAGGGGAAACCCTAGTTTTTTGTTACAATAGAGAGTGAATAAGTCAAGGAGTAAGATATGGCAATATCAGTTGTAGTCCCATGTTTTAATGAAGAAGAATCAATTCCATTGTTTTATAGGGAGATGGAGCGAGTTCGGATGGAGATGGGAGAAAAGTTTGAATATATTTTTATAAACGACGGTTCGTCAGATCGCACACTATCTGTACTTCGAAAGTTGCATCTTGAAGATTCAAATGTGCACTATCTTTCTTTTTCTCGTAATTTTGGAAAAGAAGCGGCATTGTATGCCGGACTTGAGCGTGCCAAGGGTGAATATGTAACTGTTATGGATGTGGATCTTCAGGACCCTCCAGAACTATTGATCGAAATGAAACAGAAGTTGGATCAACAGCCAGATTTGGACTGCGTCGGTACACGACGAGTAACTCGGGCAGGTGAACCCCTGATTCGCTCTTTCTTTGCACGCATGTTTTATAAATTGATCAATCATATTAGCCAAGTAGAAATGGTAGATGGCGCGCGTGATTTCCGTTTGATGCGACGCCAAATGGTTGATGCCATTATGGAATTATCAGAGTATAATCGTTTTTCAAAAGGAATCTTTGCATGGGTAGGCTTTGAGACGGAATACCTAGAATATAAGAATGTAGAGCGAGTAGCAGGAGAGACTTCTTGGAATTTTTGGTCACTTTTCAAATACTCTATTGAAGGGATTGTAAATTTTTCGGATGCTCCACTAAACATTGCCTTTATCGGTGGACTCCTATCTTGGATTTCAGCTTTTATCATGGTGATTTTGATTGTGATTCGTACCTTAGTCTTTGGGGATCCAACTTCTGGATGGCCTTCATTAATGACTGTGATTCTTTTCTTAGGAGGATTCCAATTACTTACCATAGGGATTCTAGGGAAATATATCGGTAAGATCTTCATGGAAACCAAGAAACGTCCAATCTATGTTATTAAAGAGAAAAGTGAATAATGAAGAATATCATTAGTTTGAAAGTTACTGCCAAGCAAAAAATAGATACACTTTACCAAGGAGTTGATCGAGTCCTAGAAAGAATATATCAGTTGGATATGATAAAAGTGATACGCAGTCATATCGACCAATTTGTCAATACTTTCAATCAAATCAGCAATAAGATAATCTATTTATTATTAACAACGTATTCGGTCATCTTTACCTTTGTATCTTTTAATCTAATCAATTTTCAAAGTCGTTCATATGACTATGTGTTTCATTTAACTCGAATTGTCGGCTTAGCAGAATCGATTGAACACTGGGATTTACTCCCTAATCTGAACTTTTTATTTGCATTTGGAACGGGATACGCATCACCCATGTTTTATGGCAATTGGCAGTTTTATCCTTCTGCCATCGTTTATATGATGACCAACGATGGGAATCTTTCCTATTCTATATTTGCCTTTTTGATTACTCTTTGTACATGCCTATTAAGTTATATTGTAGTTTCAAAAATAGTAAAAAATAAGGTGACTGGTATAGTAGTAGCCTTAACCATTCCATGTTATTACACTTTATTTGGATTTGGAATGACCATGGTAATACCACTCGTCCCTATTCTGATTTATTCTATTTATCGTGTACTCTACTTAAATAAAAAGAACCCTCTCTATTTAGGGATCGTAGTAGCGCTTTTGATTCAAACCCATATTTTATCTACTATCATACTAGCCATTTCTTCTGCAGTGTTTTTATTATTAAATTATAAGAAATTGACACTTGATAAGGTAGTCTCCTTTGTGATTTCTATCTTATTTGCTTTATTTTTGTCAGCAGGCTACATTTTTCAATATCTTGAACAGGTTTCATCGCAAAAGTTTTTCTTCACTTGGGTAGCGAGGAGTTTTCCTGTGAATGTGAAAGATACATTTTTTGCTCCATTCCCATTTCAGGCAGATAGATATGGTTTTTATAAGCCCTTTACACCATTAGAGTGGCCAATCCATCAGTTTATACGAGATGGACTATTTTATACGAGTATAATTGTATTCTTATTCTATCGTCGTCTAGGAAGTTTAAGTAAGACCATATTTTGGTCTTGCTGGATTTTATATTTTTCTGCGACGAGTCTTCTACCTTGGAATTCAATATTGAAATACACTTTTTTAGGGAGTATGCAGTATTCAGGACGTCTATTATTTTTCATTCCACTATTTTTCTTGCTTTTTCTTGCCTTTACAAATAGAAATGGTTTCTTATCTATTGTCTTATGTATCTTGAGTCTATCTTTCTATTTTAATCATGTTATCCCTCAATTTGATTCATCTTCAAAAAATTACAAACAGATGCGTGAGGATAACATAAAAAATGAGAAGTTACTAAAATCTGTTTACAAAGGAGACAAATCGAAATATATCGATCCTGTAGGTGATGAATACTACAACCTTGATATTAATAATCAAGATGTACGCTTGCCTCAATTTACAGAATTTAAAACTGAAAAAGGCGTAAAAATATCAAATATTAAAAAGAAATACAACATTTTAGAATTTGATATCATGCTTTCTGATGATAAAAATGAAAGTACCATTTCGATACCGCTTATTTGGTACAAAGGATACCGTGCGGAGTATTCTAAAGGTGCTGAAGGATCGCAACCTATGCTGAGCCAGCGTTCTTTTACTGAGTCGGAGTTAAAACAAAATAAAAAATCTCGTAAACCAGCAGTTCCTGAAAAAACATTAAATAACGGGAAAATTCATCTATCCATTAGAAATTCAGGTCACGTAAAAGTTTCATATCATAAGACTTTTCTTCAGTATCTTGGTTTCTTTATTGAATGGATTTCCTGGATATTTGTATTCTTAATTTTTAAGAAAAAGTACTCAAAAAATAGGGAACAATTCTCATCCTAAAAAGCAGAAGTTTTCTGCTTTTTTTGCTATAATGATAGGGAAAAAGCAATTGAAAGGAATTTACCATGATTTTAATTACAGGTGCAAATGGGCAACTTGGAACTGAGCTGCGCCATTTGTTAGATGAACGAAATGAAGATTATGTTGCTGTCGATGTGGCGGAAATGGACATCACAAATGCAGAGAAAGTAGATGAAGTATTTGCGGAAGTGAAGCCGACCTTGGTCTACCATTGTGCTGCCTATACCGCAGTTGATGCAGCAGAAGATGAAGGAAAAGAATTGGATTACGCCATCAACGTGACAGGTACGGAAAATGTAGCAAAAGCGTCTGAAAAACACGGTGCAACCTTGGTTTATATCTCGACCGACTACGTTTTTGATGGGAATAAGCCAGTTGGTCAAGAATGGGAAGTGGATGATCAGCCAAATCCTCAAACAGAATATGGTCGGACTAAACGTATGGGGGAAGAGCTAGTTGAGAAACATGTTTCCAACTATTACATCATTCGTACAGCTTGGGTCTTTGGTAACTATGGTAAGAACTTTGTTTTCACGATGCAAAACCTTGCTAAAACTCACAAGACGCTTACAGTCGTTAATGACCAACATGGTCGTCCAACTTGGACACGTACGTTAGCAGAGTTTATGACCTATCTAGCTGAAAACCGTAAGGAATATGGTTATTACCACTTGTCTAATGATGCGGCAGAAGATACAACTTGGTATGACTTTGCAGTTGAAATCCTCAAAGATACGGATGTTGAAGTGAAGCCAGTGGATTCTAGCCAATTTCCAGCTAAGGCAAAACGTCCGTTTAACTCAACGATGAGTTTGACAAAAGCGAAGTCCACAGGATTCGTTATTCCAACCTGGAAGGATGCTCTAAAAGAGTTTTATAAACAAGAAGTGAAATAAGTGTAAATAGAATGCGGCCCTAGGGTCGCTTTTCTGTTTGGATTAGGCAAAAAGCCTAGAAAATGGTATAATTGAATAGATTGTAAATTGTTAGAAAGGGAATCATATGCAACATGTTTTTATTATCGGAAGTCGTGGGCTTCCGGCTCAATATGGCGGTTTTGAGACTTTTGTGGACCAATTGGTTTCCCATCAAGTGTCTCCAGATATCCAGTACCATGTTGCCTGTCTTTCTAATGATCAAGCCTATCATCATTTTGACTACAAGGGTGTTGATTGTTTTACCATTAAAGCACCGAAACTTGGGCCTGCACGGGTCATTGCCTATGATATGATGGCCATCAACTATGCCTTGAAGATTATCAAGAAGCAAGGAATTGTACAGCCGATTTTTTATGTTTTGGGCAATACAATTGGTGCCTTCGTATCACCTTTTGCTCGTAAGATTCATAAAATGGGTGGCCAATTCTATATCAATCCAGATGGACTAGAGTGGAAGCGGGCCAAGTGGGCCAAACCGATTCAAGCCTATCTCAAGTATTCTGAAAAGATCATGTCACGTCATGCGGATTTGGTGATTTCTGATAATCCAGGAATCGAGTCCTATATCAAGGAAGCCTATCCCTGGTCCAAGACAACTTATATTGCTTATGGAACGGACTTGTCTCCGACTATTCTGACCAGTCAGGATAGGAAAGTCAGAGAACTTTATCAGAAGTGGCAGACACATGAGAAAAACTATTACCTAATCTTAGGTCGCTTTGTTCCAGAAAATAATTACGAGACAGCCATTCGTGAATTTATGTCTTCTTCAAGCAAGCGGGATTTGGTCGTCATTTGTAACCATGAAGGCAATCCCTATTTTGAAGAGCTTCGAACTCGAACAGGCTTTGATCAGGATCCACGCGTCAAGTTTGTAGGAACGGTTTATGATCAAGAACTATTGAAGTATATCCGTAAAGAAGCCTTTGCCTATATTCATGGTCATGAAGTGGGCGGGACCAATCCGGGCCTCCTAGAAGCACTTGCCCAGACGGATCTTAATTTGGTTCTAGGTGTTTCCTTTAACCAAACGGTCGCAAAGGACACAGCCCAATATTGGACCAAAGAAACTGGGAATTTGGCGCATTTGATCAACCAGGTTGATTCTTTAGAAGATGCATCTGAATGGGGTCAATTAGCCAAAGCCAACATGAAGCAAAACTTTACCTGGGAAAAAATTGTAGGTGAGTACGAGGAATTATTCTTATCATGAAAGTAAATATCTTGTTGTCCACCTACAATGGTGAGCAGTATCTAAAAGAGCAGGTCAAAAGTATTCAAGACCAGACTTATCAAGACTGGCAACTCTTGATCCGGGATGATGGGTCCACAGATGGTACAGTAGAGATTATTCAAGAGCTGGTAGCTCAGGATGAGCGTATTCGCTTTATCAATGAAGGCACTGTCGAAAATCTGGGTGTCATCAAGAGTTTTCACACACTCTTAAAATATGAAAAGGCTGATCTTTATTGCTTTAGTGACCAAGATGATGTCTGGCTTCCGGAAAAGATTGCCCTACAAGTCGAAGAAGCCGAGAAGCATCCGCAAGAGGAGCCTTTGCTGGTCTACACAGATTTAAAAGTGGTCGATGAAAACTTGAATGTGCAACATGAAAGTATGATTCGCACCCAATCTGATCATGCCAATACGGAACTCATTCAAGAGCTGACCGAAAATACAGTAACTGGTGGAGTTGCCATGATTAACCATGCGCTGGCTGACTTATGGACAGGTCAAGAAAAGCATGCGCTTCTCATGCATGATTGGTACTTGGCCTTGTTGGCAGCTGCCTTTGGGAAGCTCATCTATATCGATCAGCCAACGGAGTTGTACCGTCAGCACAGTAGCAATGTTTTAGGAGCTCGTACCCTTAGAAAACGGGTCAAGAATTGGGTTCGTCCTCATGTCCTTTTTGCTAAGTATTGGAATCTCATCGAATCTAGTCAAGAACAAGCGAAAAATCTATTGAATCTGCCTATCAGTTCCCAAAATAAAGAAATTATTGAAAACTTTGTGACCATTATGGATGTTCCACTAAAAGAACGTCTGAGACGGCTTCGTCAGTATGGTTACCGTAAGAATCGAGCCTTCCACACCTTTGTGTTTACCAGCTTGATTCTGACAAAGTTTGCATATCGAGGTAAAAAATAATGTTTGACGTTTTTAGTCAGAAAAATCGAATTTTATTACGAGAGTTAATTAAAACAGACTTTAAATTACGCTACCAAGGGTCAGCGATTGGTTATCTTTGGTCCATTTTAAAGCCCTTGATGACCTTTAGTATCATGTATATTGTCTTCATCCGATTCTTACGTTTGGGTGGAGATGTACCCCATTTCCCAGTTGCTCTCTTGTTGGCCAATGTAGTCTGGGGATTCTTCTCAGAAGCGACCTCCATGGGGATGGTGTCGATCGTTAGTCGAGGTGATCTGTTGCGGAAGTTAAACTTCTCCAAACATATCATTGTCCTGTCCGCGATTTCAGGAGCAGCGATTAACTTTGTCATTAACCTTGTTGTCGTCTTGATTTTTTCATTCTTTAATGGGGTGACATTCTCTTGGACAGCCTTGATGGTGATTCCGCTCTTTCTTGAGTTATTCTTGATGGCGACAGGATGTGCATTGATCTTAGCAACATTTTTTGTCCGTTTCCGTGACCTAGGTCAAGTCTGGGAAGTACTCTTGCAAGCGGGTTTGTATGCGACGCCAATTATCTACCCGATTACCTTTATCGCAGATCGCAATCCATGGGCGGCTAAGTTGGTCATGATGAATCCTCTGGCTCAGATCATTCAAGACATGCGTTATTTCTTGATTGATAAGGCTAACACCCCTGTATGGCTTTTGGTGGAGAATAAGTTCTTGGTATTGATTCCTTATGTCTTGCCAATTCTTATTTTTATCGCTGGCTTTGCTTACTTTAACAAACATGCTAAGAAATTTGCGGAGATTCTCTAATGACTGATAAACAGATTGCAGTAAAAGTAGACCATGTCAGCAAGTACTTTAAGTTGCCAACAGAGGCAACCAACAGCCTTCGGACTGCCCTGGTCAATCGTTTCAAAGGAATCAAAGGCTATAAAGAACAACATGTTCTTAAGGATATTTCTTTTGAAGTAGAAAAAGGAGATTTTTTCGGGATCCTAGGAAGAAATGGTTCTGGAAAGTCTACTCTCTTAAAAATTATTTCTGAAATTTATGTACCTGAAAAAGGATCTGTCACAATCGATGGGAAACTAGTATCCTTTATCGAACTTGGCGTCGGCTTCAATCCAGAGTTGACTGGTCGTGAAAATGTCTATATGAATGGAGCTATGCTAGGCTTCTCTACAGCTGAAATTGATGCCATGTATGATGACATCGTAGACTTTGCCGAGTTGCATGACTTCATGAACCAAAAGCTTAAGAACTATTCATCCGGGATGCAAGTTCGTCTGGCCTTTTCGGTTGCGATTAAGGCCCAAGGTGATATCTTGATTTTGGATGAGGTCCTTGCAGTAGGAGACGAGGCCTTCCAGCGCAAGTGTAATGATTACTTCCAAGAACGGAAGAAATCAGGAAAAACCACTATCTTGGTTACCCATGATATGGGAGCTGTCAAGAAATATTGTAACAAGGCTGTTTTGATTGAAAATGGTTTGGTGAAGGCAATTGGTAGTCCAGAAAATGTAGCTAACCAGTATAGTTTTGATAATACAGCCCCTTTGCAACAGGGAGGAGAAGCTGGTGGAGCTGGTAAACCCAACCAGGAAGAACAAGTCTTGGTTGAAAACTTTCAGCTTCAATTGTTAAGTTCAAACAAGTTACGTCCCCAAGATTCGATTCAGTTCCAAATCGATTTTGATGTTCGTGAAGATATTCAGACCTATATCGCACTGTCGTTAACAGATATCGATCGGAATATTTGGATCTATAATGATAATTCTATGGATCAACTGATGAGTGGGGCTGGACATAAAACAGTTCATTACACTTGTTCCCTTCCAACGGTGAATGACTTGAAAATGAAGTTAGAAGTGACAGTAAGGGATGCTGAAGGGCAGATGCTGGCCTTTTCAGATGCTACGCAAACCCCACTAATTTTTATCAATCGAGATGATATCGATTTGGATGATAAATCAGCAATGGATGCAGCAAGTGGCTTAATCCAACGCAATGGAACATGGTCAATGACTGACTAGACTGAGGGAGATATGGAAACGACGCCTTTTGTTTCGATTATTTGTACAGTTTTTAATAAAGAACCCTGGCTAAAGAAGACGATCGATAGCTTCTTAGCACAAAAAACAGAGTTTCTTTTTGAAATTATTTTAGTGGATGATGCCTCAACTGATGGATCTCGTAAAATCATAGCAGATTATCAGGCTAGCCATCCTGATTTGATTCGTGCTTTTTATCAGGACGAAAATCTTGGGATTGCCAAAACCTGGGTAACAATCTGTAAGGAAGCGCGTGGGCAATACATTGCTCGCTGTGACGGAGATGATTTTTGGATTGATCCTTTAAAACTTCAGAAGCAAGTTGACTTATTAGCCAGCAAACCTGACTGCAAATGGTCTAATACCGATTTTGATATCTATGATGAGCATGGTAATTTTGTTTCTAAGGCTGGCTTTGCTAACCAGACGATTCCATTAGCAGATACCTACGAAAAAATGCTTGCGACTAGAGGCTTTACCATGGCATCGACCTGGTTAGTAGATCGAGATTTGATGATAGAAGTCAATCAAGAGTTGGATCTTACGACATCAGACGATACCTTCAATCTACAACTGGAGCTCTTTCAACGGACTTCTTTAGCCTATCTGAATGAAGCAACAGTCGCCTATACTATAAACCAAGGATCGGATTCTCGTCCTTGCGATTTTAGAAAATTGGAACGACGTTTCCATAAGCTACTGCAAACTCAATTAACCTATCTTGATAAATATCCAAATGCAGATTTTAAAGAGATGACAAAAATTCTCTTAGATCGCACTAATACTTACGAGATTCGGTTATCTAAACCAATGGACTCTCTTTCACATATTGGGATGGAATCTGTTACGATTTATTTCGGAGATGAAGAAAACACCTATTCGGAAGATCGTACCATGACCAAACTGCTTCAAAAAGAAGATAATTTCATCATCGATATTCCGAAAGGAACGTCGGTCATTCGAGTGGATCTTTCAGAACGTCCTAGTTACTACTCTGAGGTTGAATTGAAAGATACAAGTGGGAAGCTTATTCACCCAGTCTATACGAATGGTGTCATCTCTGAAGGTTATTATCTATTTAGCGAGCCTGATCCACAACTGATCTATGATGTTGAGCCAGAAGAGGCATACCAACTAAACTATAAGATGATTTCTTTGGATAATCCCTCCGAACCGGATTATATTGGGAAGGTTTTTGCTGCTGAAATGTTAGACTGTCAAAATAGATTGAAAAATCTTGAATCAGAGTTAGAAGCTACGAAAGAAGCATATAATACAGTCATCCATTCTCGCCGTTGGACCATTCCAACAAAGATTTTAAAATTCTTAAGAATAAGGAAATAATATGCAACGTTTACTTTTATATGTCCACTTCAATAAATTTAACTTTATCAGTGGACATGTACTCTACCAATTAGAAAAAATTCACCCCTTGTATTCACGAGTGGTATTTATCTCTAATAGTCAGTTACCAGAAGATGTGAAGTCTAATTTAGTAGAACAGCAACTGGTAGATGATATTCTAGAACGTCAAAATACTGGTTTTGACTTTGCGGCTTGGCGGGACGGAATGAAGACAGTAGGCTTTGATCAACTGACTCAGTTTGATTCTGTTACCCTCATGAATGATACTTGCTTTGGCCCTCTTTGGGATTTAGAGCCAATCTATCAAAACTTTGAGAATGATGATAAGGTTGATTTCTGGGGAATGACCAATTACCGGAAAGACAAGGATTTTAATGAGCATATTCAGAGTTATTATCTTAGCTTTAAAAAACAGGTTATTGAATCAAGTGCTTTCCATGAATTTTGGCAGGGTGTTCAAGACTTTACCAATGTTCAAGATGTCATTGATAACTACGAGACTAAGGTGACAACGAATTTCTTGGATGCTGGTTTTCGCTATAAAACTGTCTTTCATACCATCCATGAAGATACAACAGGGATGCTCTATCCAGATTTTTCTTACTACAATCCTACAGCCATTCTCAAACATAAGGTTCCTTTTATCAAGGTCAAAACCATTGCAAACAATGAAGGAATTATGCCTTATATTTTTGACGAGTTGGAGCGTTTATCGGACTATCCATTAGACTTGATTCTCAACCACATGTCTATGATTGATCGTCCAGACTTTCCTTATCTCTTGTCTCGTAAGTACTTGAAAAAACAGGAATTAGCTGGAGAGTTCGGTAAAAAAGTTGCGGTTCATCTTCATGTCTTTTATGTGGACCTCTTGGAAGAATTTCTAAATGCTTTTCAAGACTTTCATTTTACCTATGACTTATGGATTACGACAGATATTGAAGAGAAGAAGCGGAATATTAAGCAAATTCTTTCTAATCGAGCAGAAGATGCGACGGTTGTGGTGACTGGAAATATTGGACGGGATGTATTGCCAATGCTGCTCTTAAAAGAGCAACTTTCTCAATATGATTATGTTGGCCATTTCCATACCAAGAAATCCAAAGAAGCAGATTTCTGGGCAGGTGAATCTTGGCGCAAAGAATTGATCGAGATGCTGGTCAAACCGGCTGATCAAATCCTAGCCAATATGGAAGCCAATCCAAAAGTCGGAATCACTATCGCAGATATTCCAACCTTCTTCCGTTACAATCGAATAGTGGTTGCTTGGAATGAAGCTCTTATTTCACCAGAGATGAACAAGCTCTGGGAACGGATGGGAGCGACCAAGACGATTGACTTCAAAAATCTCAATACCTTTGTTATGAGTTATGGGACCTTTGTTTGGTTTAAATACGATGCTTTGAAACCACTCTTTGATTTGAATTTGACAGCAGCAGATGTTCCAGCTGAACCTTTACCTCAAAATTCGATATTGCATGCGATCGAACGTTTGTTGATCTACATTGCTTGGGACCAAAAATATGACTTTAGGATCTCTCAAAACCCACATGTTCTGACACCATTTATTGATAATAAGCAATTGAACAATCGTGAAGATCTTCAACCCCATACCTTTGTGGACTTTAATCAAATTGGGGGGATCAAAGGAGCCTTGAAGTATATCGTAATCGGTCCTGCAAGAGCTGTGAAATATATACTAAAAAGAATGATAAAGAAAGTGAAATAATGAAACGGAAAAAAGAGTTTAATTTTAAAGAATTTATCCTTTCAGCATTATCGAAAGTCTCAAGAACTCAGTGGTATTATGGGGTTACTTTCGTTCTATTTTCTTTTTTTAATTTTTACCTAGCTCAGAACAATCTTGCAGTACATAATAAAGCAACGGGGACTGTCCTACAATATGTCAATTTTTTAGGAATTCTATTTGGAATTAGTTTCTTGCTATTAATTCCAATATTATCCCAGTTCAATTTTAAAAAATGGTTTCCTCTTAAACTGATTGTCAGTTATTTGGTTTACAATACCCTTTCTTATTTGACAGAAATCACGATTTATTTGAATAATCCAAAATACAAGGTTTGGAATTTTGATCAGAATCCATTCTTTAGAACGGATTCCTTCCTTGTCATTTTCCTTCTGTTTGCTTCTACAGGTGGTTTGGTTCTATTGCGACAGCATTATGATAAGCTACCAAGTCGGAAAAAAGGAGGAGAAGAGATTGGCGAGAATTACCAATATTTGGTCTTGTCGCAACTCTTGATCACCTTTATCGTAACAGACAAAAATTTTTCGACCCTGATTTATAGGACAGATAATTTTTTGTATAAGGCCTTTGAAATTGGCAAATACTCAGCTCAGCAATTTTGGTTAACAAATGAATTCTTATACATTCTCTTTCCATTGATTTCCTTGCTTGGCTTCTTATATACAAAGGGACAACGAGATTTCGTCAAGAACAAACCAAGTTTTTCTTTAGTATTCTTCTCTAGTACCACTATTGCAATTGTATTGAATTATTTTATCCAATTCAGTTTAGGGAGAACAGAGCCCTTCTTAGGCGTTCATTACACGATTCCAGATGCCATCTTATTTCAAATTCTCATTCTGACAGCGATCCTTATCTTTGTTTACATTTGTATCAATCAATATTGGATTGCTACCTGTCTCATTTCCATTGTTTCCATTGCTTTTGTAGTTGCAAATTCCATCAAGTTTGGCATGAGGAATGAGCCGGTTTTACCAAGTGATTTAACTTGGTTGACCAAACCAATGACGCTTTTGAGCTTTGTGGACAAAGCGCAAATGTTTTACATCTTTTTATTGATGGCCTTCCTGGTTTGTCTACTGATTATCGGGAAAAAGTACCTCTTTAAAGGAAGAATTATTTCTTCATGGAAAATACAAATCGGAGCTATTGCAGTGATGCTCTTATGTTTTAAGAGTGTCAATGGGATATTCAGTGATAAAGAAAACGGGAAGATCAAGGCTAATGTACCAATTATAAGTACCCTGAACAATTACCAGGATATTAATTGGCTAGGTAATACGACCAATGCACGTTATAAGGGCTTGTCCTACGTTTGGATGAATCAATTGACGACGGAGGTTGTTCCAAAACCGGATGGTTATTCCAAAGAACGTCTCGAGAAAATAGCCCAAAAATATACCAACTTGTCGAATGCGATCAATAAGGAGAGAAGTAACTACTTAAACGATCAAACGGTCATCTATATTCTGAGTGAAAGTTTTTCTGATCCTAGAAAGGTCGAGGGAGTAGAGCTTACGCAAAATCCGATTCCAAATATTGAGAACATCATGAAGACCCACACGAGTGGGCAAATGCAATCGGATGGATATGGTGGCGGAACTGCAAATATGGAGTTCCAGACTCTGACAGGTTTACCTTTCTATAATTTATCACAAACTGTATCTGTCTTGTATACGGAAGTTCTTCCTAAGATCCATGATGTGCCGTCTATCAGTAATGCATACTCAAAACAGAATAAGATTGCTGTTCACTTGGCAGGTAAATCGAATTATTCTCGGGATATCGTGTATTCGAGATTGGATTTCAAAGATTTTATTACGACGGATACAAAGGGAATCAAGTACAGAAAAGAAGGAATTAGTCCGAGTGATGAATCCACCTATAATATTGTGTTGGATAACTTAAACGACAAAACCGGACAATTCTTTTCTGTGATGACTATGCAAAATCATACCCCATGGTTAGAAGCAGACCCAGAAACCTTGGATGCCAAAGGTAAAGGTTTTAGTGATGAAGAAAATTCAAAACTGACTTTCTACAGTCGTTTACTTTCACAAACTGACACCGCCACCCAATCCTTCCTGGAAAGTCTTTCTAAAATAGATAAGAAGATTACAGTGGTATTTTATGGGGATCATTTGCCAGGTCTCTATCCTGAGTCCGCCTTTAAGAATAATCCGGAGAGTCAGTATCAGACAGACTACTTCATTTGGAGTAATTTTGATGCACCGAAATTGAACTATCCTTTGGTCAATTCAAGTGATTTCTCTGCTATGGTCTTTGAACAGACCAATTCAAAAGTTTCGCCTTACTATGCTTTGTTAACAGAAGTATTGAAAAAAGCAAGTGTCGATAAAAAGGCCTTAGAAGGAGAAGCGCAAGAAATTGCAGAGGATTTGAAAATGGTTGAATACGACTTGATTAGTGGGAAAGGTTACCTTTCTAAAGACTTCTTTAAAGTTCCAACTAATAAATCCAATTAAAAGGAGCGCTAGCAGTTAAAAATCTTTGTGATTTTGGCTGTCTGGCTCCCTTTTTTTTGTTTTTTATGCTAAACTATTAGATGGGGGTACGCTCATGATTAAGATATTTGGAAAGGTCCATTATCATTGGCAACCGGACTTATCTATTCTTGTGACTTATTGGTCCATTGCAGTGATTCCGGTCTTTATTGGACTGGCCTTGATGTATGAGAGCTCTAGTGTGCCAACGCTAGTTTTGTTTTCGTTCTTTTTATTTATGGCCTTGCTCGCGATTGGGGTCCATCGTTACTTCACGATCTATGAGGATGGGATCTTGCGGATTATTACAGCTAATCCTTTTACTCCAATCAAGGTGAAGATTGATTCGATCGAAAAGGTCGAAGTAAATAAGAAATCGATCAAGCTCATATTTAATGATGGATCGCGCAGTCGAACATTCTGTATGCGTAAATGGCCGAAAAAATACTTTATCAATGCACTTGCCTTAAATCCTTATTTTAAGGGAGAAGTAATCCTGACGGACAATTTCATCCATGTGGATTACTACGAGATGTATTATGCAAACAAATAAAAAGCCCTCTTAATCTTTTAAGAGAGCACGAGTGGGGCATTCTTTAATAGCCTCGAGAACATCGTTTGTGACAGGGACTTCCTTTTCAAGGAGGTCGTCCTCTTCAGCAGCAAATTTAACGATGCCATTGTCATGGTAATCAAATAATTCAGAATAGGTCTGACAGAGACCGCAAGCGATGCAACGATCTGGAATTAACGTAACTTTCATACTTCTATTGTAATGATTTTTACGAGAAAAAACAAGGAGGAAGTCATGGCAAAAGAACCATGGGAAGAAGATATTTACGATGATGGAGAAGAAACATTGAAAAGAACGAGTAAGTTAAATGGAATGAAGGCAGATCGTCTATTGACGATTTTAGCCATTATTTTCTTTGTAGTAGTAGTGGCGATGGTCTGCTTGTTGATTTTCCTTTCAACAGGTGGCAGCAATAAATCAAAACAAATGTCTGGCTTCTACAATGGAGAGACTAAGGTTGAACAGAAATCATCAGCCCCTGCAGCACAAACTGATCAAGCGGCTAAAGACGATAATTCAAAAGATGAGAACTCTGAAGAAGGTACGATCACTGTTCAAGCAGGTGAAGGGGAAGCAGCGATTGCTGCGCGTGCTGGTATTTCCATTGCCCAATTGGAACAGTTAAATCCATCTCACATGTCTACAGGATCTTGGTATGCCAATCCTGGTGATGTCGTTAAGATTCAGTAGGAGTTGAGGACAACATGAAACAAATTCAAATTGCCATTGATGGACCGGCTTCTAGTGGAAAATCCACAGTTGCAAAGATCATTGCCAAGGATCTAGACTATACGTATCTAGACACAGGAGCTATGTACCGTGCAGCGACATATCTAGCTTTGCAAAATAATCTGACAGCTGAACAGGTTGATGACCTCTTAGCCCTTTTAGATCAGTATCCAATTAGTTTCGGTCGTTCAGAAGAAGGAGAGCAGCTTGTCTTTGTAGCAGACGTGGATATTACCCACCCAATTCGCGATAACCAAGTGACCAACAATGTTTCATGGGTTGCAGCTCTTGCGCCAGTCCGTGAAAAACTTGTCGCTCTACAGCAAGAAATTGCAGCAGAGGGGGGCATCGTTATGGATGGACGCGATATTGGGACGGTCGTCCTTCCACATGCAGAGTTGAAGATCTTTTTGGTTGCTTCGGTTGAGGAGCGGGCAGAACGTCGTTATAAGGAAAATGTTGAAAAGGGCATCACAGCGGATCTTGAATTGTTGAAAAAAGAAATCGCTGAGCGTGACTATAAGGACAGCCACCGTACCGTTTCTCCTTTGAAACCTGCAGCTGATGCCATTCATTTTGACACAACGGGTGTTGGAATTGCAGACGTTGTTGCATTTATTGAAGAAAAAGCAAAAAAACTTCTTGACAAAGAATAAAAAACTTGATATCATATAAAAGTTGAGAAAAGCAGAAGTGAGAACTTCTCGCCTTGTGACGCAAGTTGCCTGGCCCCTACGGATCAAGTTTCAGTAATGAAATACATCATGTAGTTCGGGCCTGTTTTGCAGGTCCGTTCTTTGTTTTTCTCGAATAATAAAAAAGAGGTGAAAACCATAGCAAAGCAAGACTTATTCATCAATGATGAAATTCGTGTACGTGAAGTTCGCTTAATCGGTCTTGAAGGTGAGCAATTGGGTATCAAACCACTTAGCGAAGCGCAAGCACTTGCGGACGATGCTAATGTTGACTTGGTTCTCATTCAACCTCAAGCTAAACCTCCTGTTGCGAAAATTATGGACTACGGTAAGTTCAAATTTGAGTACCAGAAGAAGCAAAAAGAACAACGCAAAAAACAAAGCGTTGTGACCGTGAAAGAAGTTCGTTTGAGCCCAGTGATTGACAAGGGTGATTTCGATACAAAACTTCGCAATGCTCGCAAATTCCTTGAAAAAGGAAATAAAGTGAAGGTATCCATTCGCTTTAAGGGTCGTATGATTACCCACAAAGAGATTGGTGCTAAAGTTTTAGCCGACTTCGCTGAAGCGACACAAGATGTGGCAATCATCGAACAACGAGCTAAGATGGATGGACGTCAAATGTTCATGCAATTGGCGCCAGCAACTGACAAGAAATAATCTGTCAGAAAGTTAAAAAAAGGAGAAAATATCATGCCAAAACAAAAAACACACCGCGCATCAGCTAAACGTTTCAAACGTACAGGTTCTGGTGGCTTGAAACGTTTCCGTGCTTACACTTCTCACCGTTTCCACGGAAAAACTAAAAAACAACGTCGTCATCTTCGTAAAGCAGCAATGGTGCATTCAGGAGATTTCAAACGTATCAAAGCAATGCTGACAGGTCTTAAATAAGAGATTTTGTAGCAGATTATTCTAGGAAATATTGGAGGAAATATAAATGGCACGTGTTAAAGGTGGCGTTGTATCACGCAAACGTCGTAAACGTATTCTTAAATTAGCTAAAGGTTACTATGGAGCTAAACATATCTTGTTCCGTACTGCAAAAGAACAAGTAATGAACTCTTACTACTATGCATACCGTGACCGTCGTCAAAAGAAACGTGACTTCCGTAAATTGTGGATCACACGTATCAATGCGGCAGCTCGTTTGAACGGACTTTCATACTCACAATTGATGCATGGTTTGAAATTGGCTGAGATCGAAGTTAACCGTAAAATGCTTGCTGACTTGGCTGTTAACGATGCAGCAGCTTTCACAGCTCTTGCAGACGCAGCAAAAGCAAAACTTGGTAAATAATATTTATAAGGCTGAGGAGTTTTCCTCAGTCTTTTTTTCTTGCTGATTTCATGCTATAATGAAAATAATCGTAACCGATATGAGGAGAGATGGAGGATACAAAGGTGACACACAATCGACTAGCATGGGATGAATATTTTGCAGCACAGGCCTTACTGATTTCGAATCGAGCGACATGTAATCGAGCGAAAGTAGGTGCTGTTCTGGTTAAGGATAATAAGGTCATTGCAACAGGGTATAATGGATCCGTTTCTGGGACAGATCATTGTCTAGAGGATGGCTGTCTTATGGTCGAGGGACACTGTGTCCGGACGATTCATGCGGAAGTCAATGCGATTTTGCAAGGAGCTGAACGTGGAATTCCCAAAGGCTTTACAGCTTATGTGACGCATTTTCCTTGTCTCAATTGTACCAAGCAATTGCTTCAAGTCGGCTGCAAGCGGGTGGTATATATCCATCAGTACCGCATTGATGAATATGCCGAGTATCTTTACCGTGAAAAAGAAGTAGAACTGGTCAATTTACCAATTGAAGAAGTGAAACGAGCTATTGCAGAGGCTGATTTTATTTAGGGAAGCTTCCAGTCTATTTCATGATATGTTTGCAATCTAATTGAAAAACTGTTCAAATTAATGTTTAAGAGATAGCATTGAATAGATGGATATCATGAAAAGAATGATGGAATCAAGAATAATGGTGTTAAAGGAAAAACATAAAAATATAAGAAAGGAAGGAGAAAGTGATGACAAACCAAGAGAAACATTTTAAGGAAAATAAAGAACATAGCAAGATCCGTGAAGATTATCCCAATTCTATATTTGTTCAGAATCCTCCAAAAGAAAATAGCTTACATTCTATTCTTCTTTCAGTGACATTTTACTTATCCATTATCTATCTTGTATTGTTTTTCTTTTACTTTGCACCTTGGGGTGATGGTTGGGGATTTGTCGTTTTGATTTTCCTTGGTCCAAACTTATTAAGTCTTGCGATTGGAGCCTCTCTAATTCGACTAGGGATGAAGAAGGGGAATAAAAGCATTCTCTATGCGAGTGTTGGACTCTATCTGCTGTCTATCATCTTGGCTTTTGATCCGGACTGGGAAATATTTCGAATTGCTCCCTTATGTTTAGGTATTTTGGATTTAATCGGAACACTCCTGGTTAAAGAAGAGAAAAGCTCTTAATCAAAAAATGGGTATGGTCAACTCTACTCAATAAAAAGTATTCGGGTCGATCAAAGAGATAGTTAAATCAGTTCTTCCGCTCTATTTTTAAGCGCTATTCTTTGAAAGAATAACTAAAAATGTTAGGAGAAAGTTATGACAGATCAACAGAAAAATCCTGAAGTAGATAAAGAAAAAGAGGCATTTGTTTCAGATGAAAGTCTTCTTCCTAACGATGAAATGAAGCTAGAAAAGAGAGTTGGGACTTCTGCAATACTTTCTTTTGCCCTGTTCATAGCCATTGCTTATATAGTTTTACTTTTATTAGGTCTCTTTGCAATGGGAACGTGGGCTGGTGGATTTTTGTACTTTTTGGGAATCCATATGATTAGCTTTTTTATTGCAACTATCCTGCTTTGGAATGGATATGTGAATGGCAATAAAGCAACTCTTTTTATAGCAGTAGCTATTTATGTTTTTTCATTTATTGCTGCGGGTGATCCGGATTGGGTGATTAATCATATACCACCGCTTGTAGTAGGAGTGCTGGTTTTGATTGGAACTGTATTGTTAAAAAATGAAGAGTGATGATAGCAGGTAGGGTGTTCAATCCTATCTTTTTTATTAATTCCTGAGAGCAAGCGAAGAAAACGATTACAAACTATGTTATAATTTAAATAAATGAATCGTTAAATACTTTTCTTAGAAAGTGGAGGAGAATCTATGTCTAGAAAAAAATGGTATTGTATACTGCTAATTCTTGAAGCAATTCTTTATCTTGTTTCTTATGGTAGTAGTATAGTAGTGAACTATAGTTCCCAAAATTTAAATGGAAACACACCACTGTTCACTGTCTCTAGTATTTTTTCTATATGGAATGGAATGATTATTTGCTGGGTAATTTGGAGAATCATGAAGCAGCGTTTAAATGTTGAAGGATTGATAGCTGCTCTTCTCCTCTCAATTACCCAACTACTGATGTTTTTTTTACCACCTTTCTCCCCAACAAATCTGATGAACATTTCCTTTGTGCTAAATATCATTTGTTTAATATGGATTTGCTTGCTTATAAAGAATGTAGAAATGAGGGAGCTTTTAAACAATTGGAAAAGTAAAGATGGTTGGAAATCATCGATAGCTTATTTAGTACTATTTGTTGCCTCTACAAATATTTCTCCACTATTTATATTGATTGGTATGGATAGAACGAGTGATATTTACGCTTTTACACTTCGATACATTTTAATGGAGTTAATGTTTTTACTTCTGATTAATGTTATGATCACAAGTACAAGTGAGAAACTTCAGAAAGTCTTTTCTCTTTTGCTCATTTTATCTTCCCTTGTTGAGATAGGTATAGTATACTCTTTCATCTCTCGTATAAGCTTTTACGGTCTCTTTTATCTTCTCTTATCGATTTATATTGCTTGTCGTGTTTTTAGTTTACTTGAGAAAGTTGCAGCTAGCTGGGAGTCCAAGGTGAAAGTACAAGATCTATCATCTATTGAAACTAAACCAGAGATGGAATACCCTCAAGTAGAAGGAGACATAGATGTACACGATCAGTTGAATGCTGATATACGATCAAACAATGATGAAGAAAATTCGCCAAAAAGAATTATTCTTCATTCGTCTTGGTTATGGAGCGCTTTAATAATAGCAGTCTGTCACCTTGGTATTATGGTTTTTCCTTTATTTTTAGGAAACCCCATGTATCTACTGATCTTATATATTGGTGCCATCCATTATATTTGTTTTATGATTGCGACTATATTACTTTTCATAGGTATGAGAAAAGGAAGTAAAGGACTCCTAAATGCGGCAGCTATCTTATTTGTTATTTCCATTATAGGTACGCCAGATCCTTATTGGATGGGTCCAAACATTTTATCATTTATTCTAGGAGTTTTGGTATTTATTGGAGGTATATTATTTAAAAATGGAGACTGAGTAAAGTAGATAGGGTTGAAAATTTTTAAAGAATTGTTATCATTTAAGTAGGTGGTAGGTTTTCTAGTACCCATTGGTACGCGGACGCCTACCATTTTTGAAGATAAAAAAAGCACCGTGTGAGGGTGCTAGATCTTGCCTGCTGAACTCGTTAATTGATAGATACCCTACGGGGTATTTTTTGTGAACTTTTTAGGAACTTTGAGGACTGTTTAAGTCAGTTTAACTGGGTAGTGCATAGACCGAAAAAGCTGATTTAATGGGCTTTTTGAAAAATCATTTTCCATATCATATGTAATGTGTTATAATTAGATGTTATATGGTCCCGATAAGGTGGTAGAAATCTTCTATCAGTACTTTGTAACTCTATAACAATATTTTTTAAGGGGGGACATTTTTATGTCAGAACGTAAACTTTTCACGTCTGAATCAGTATCTGAGGGGCATCCAGATAAGATTGCAGACCAAATTTCAGATGCTATTTTAGATGCTATTTTAGAGCAAGATCCAGAAGCTCACGTGGCTGCCGAAACAGCTGTTTATACTGGTTCCGTGCATGTCTTTGGTGAGATTTCAACGACTGCTTATGTGGATATTAACCGTGTGGTTCGTGATACCATTGCAGAGATTGGGTATACCAATACGGAATATGGATTCTCTGCTGAGACTGTAGGAGTACACCCATCTTTGGTGGAACAATCTCCTGATATTGCCCAAGGGGTTAATGAAGCCTTGGAAGTTCGTGGAAATGCAGATCAAGATCCACTTGATTTGATTGGAGCTGGAGACCAAGGTCTCATGTTTGGTTTTGCGGTGGATGAAACAGAAGAACTCATGCCATTGCCAATTTCACTCAGCCACAAGTTGGTTCGTCGTTTGGCAGAGCTTCGTAAGTCTGGGGAAATCAGCTATCTTCGTCCAGATGCCAAGTCACAAGTTACTGTTGAGTACGATGAAAACGACCGCCCAGTACGCGTGGATACAGTGGTTATTTCAACTCAACACGATCCAGATGTCAGTAATGAACAAATCCACGAAGATGTGATTAACAAGGTCATCAAAGAAGTGATTCCAGCTTCTTATCTAGATGAGGAAACCAAATTCTTCATCAATCCAACTGGTCGTTTTGTTATCGGAGGACCTCAAGGGGACTCAGGTTTGACAGGTCGTAAGATCATCGTGGATACTTATGGTGGTTATTCACGTCACGGTGGTGGTGCATTCTCTGGTAAAGATGCCACTAAGGTAGACCGTTCTGCTTCTTATGCAGCTCGCTACATTGCCAAAAACATCGTAGCGGCAGGTCTTGCTAAGAAAGCAGAAGTGCAATTGGCTTATGCCATTGGGGTTGCTCAACCTGTCTCTGTTCGTATTGATACCTTCGGTACTGGAACAGTCGCTGAAAGTAAGCTTGAAAAAGCAGCACGTGAGCTCTTTGATCTTCGTCCTGCAGGGATTATTCAAATGCTTGACCTCAAACGTCCAATCTACCGTCAAACAGCAGCATACGGCCATATGGGACGGACGGATATCGACCTTCCATGGGAACGTTTGGACAAGGTAGAAGCCTTAAAAGAAGCTGTAAAATAATTAGTTGAAATGGAAAAGTTAGGGTCAAGTTGATCCTAGCTTTTTTTCGTTTTGAAAATTCCTACAGATGGAAAAATAGGTCGATCTGTGGTATAATAGATGCAGTATTTTGAATACGTTGTCCCTTTTATTTCCGTTACAAAAAACGATAGTAAAAGGAAAAAGACTTGAAAGAGCTAATAAATTATTAAGATGAAAAAAATTGTAATAAATGGTGGTCGCCCTCTAAAAGGAGAGGTGACCATTAGTGGTGCAAAAAATAGTGTAGTAGCCCTGATTCCGGCGACCATTCTGGCGGATGATATCGTGACCCTTGATGGGGTACCGGATATCTCCGACGTGGCGAGTCTGATTGAAATCATGACCATCATGGGGGCTAAGATCGAGCGCAAAGAAGACAGTTTGATCATTGATCCACGTGGGGTGAAGAATATGCCCATGCCTTTTGGAAAGATCAATAGCTTGCGAGCTTCCTATTATTTTTATGGCAGCCTACTAGGACGCTATGGTCAAGCAACGGTTGGACTGCCTGGTGGGTGTGACCTTGGACCACGTCCGATCGATTTGCATTTGAAGGCCTTTGAAGCAATGGGAGCCGCTATGACCATGGATGGCTCTAGTATGAAACTTGCGACTAATGGCAAGCCTCTTCAAGGAGCTAACATCTACATGGATACTGTTAGTGTCGGTGCAACGATCAATACGATTTTGGCAGCAGTCAAGGCTGAAGGTCGGACAGTGATCGAAAATGCGGCTCGGGAACCTGAAATTATCGATGTGGTAACCTTGCTCAACAACATGGGAGCCCATATTCGTGGAGCAGGTACGGATATCATTATCATTGATGGTGTTCCGCATTTGCATGGAACGAGACATCAGGTGATTCCAGATCGCATCGAAGCAGGAACCTATATTGCCCTTGCAGCTGCTATTGGAGAAGGTATCCAGATCAATAATGTCCTGTACGAGCATTTAGAGAGTTATATTGCCAAGTTAGAGGAAATGGGTGTGCGTATGACCATTTCTGAAGATAGCATCTTTGTAGAAAAGCAGACGGGCTTGAAGGCCATCCAGATCAAAACGTCTCCTTATCCTGGTTTTGCGACTGATTTGCAACAACCGATCACACCTTTGCTCTTAACGGCAGCAGGACGTGGGCGCATTGTTGATACGATTTATGAAAAACGGGTCAACCATGTACCAGAATTGGCTAAAATGGGGGCCACCATTTCGACCTTGAATGACCACATTATCTATGAAGGACCAAATCAATTGACAGGATCCAGTGTGAAAGCGACGGATCTTCGAGCTGGTGCGGCTTTAGTGATCGCCGGTCTCATGGCTTCTGGAACAACAGAAATTACAAATGTGGAATACATCCTTCGAGGGTATTCAGATATTATTCATAAATTGACCCAACTTGGAGCAGACATCCAGTTGGTAGAGGAATAGTGACAGAACTAGGGATCTGATAGTGGCGGCTGGATACACGAACAATGGAGTTTGAAATGAATATTTGGACGCACTTAGCTGCCTATTCACTAATTGAAACACAAAGGTTGTATTTACGACCTTTTCTCTTTGAGGATGCGGAAGATTTTTATAAGATTGCTTCGAATCCTGATAACCTACAATTTATCTTTCCTGCACAAGCCGATCTTTCTGAAACTCAATATGTACTAGCCAACTATTTCATGAAAAATCCTTTGGGGGTTTGGGCGATCTGTGATCAGGAAACCAATCAGATGATCGGTTCGATCAAGTTTGAAAAGTTGGATGAAATCAAGGGTGAGGCTGAGTTAGGCTACTTTTTACGCAAAGATTTTTGGGGAAAGGGCTTGATGACAGAAGCGGTCAAAGAGTTGGTCTATCTATCATTTGAGAAATTTCAACTGAAGGAGCTTAAGATTGTCACCCATGTTGAAAATGCAGGGAGTCAAAAGGTCGCTTTGAAGGCTGGTTTTCGTCTCTTTCGTCAATTCAAAGGGAGTGACCGCTATACGCGTAAAATGCGCGATTATTATGATTTCCGCCTAGGTAGAGGGGACTTCTATGAGTAAACACCAAGAGATTTTAGACTATCTCGAAAAATTACCGATTGGAAAACGGGTCAGTGTCCGCAGTATCTCCAATTTTTTGAATGTCAGTGATGGGACGGCCTATCGTGCCATTAAAGAAGCTGAAAATCAAGGAATTGTCGAAACGCGTCCTAGAAGCGGGACCATCCGTGTCAAATCGCAAAAAGCTGTCCTAGAGCATTTGACCTATCGGGAAATTTTAGAAATCACCGGCTCTGAAATATTAGCAGGTGAAGAGGGACTCGAAAAAGAATTTAATAAATTTTACATCGGTGCCATGACAGAAAAGCACGTCCTAGACTATGTGTCTGAAGGTGGGCTTTTGATCGTGGGTGACCGTACTAGCATCCAACGATTGGCTCTTAAACATGACAATGCGGTCTTAGTGACAGGTGGCTTTGAAGTGAGTGAGGATGTGATTGATCTGGCCAATCAGGTACAAATCCCAGTCATCCGAACTTCACACGATACCTATACCGTCGCGACTATGATCAATAAGGCCTTGTCTAATATGCAGATCAAGACGGATATCTTGACAGTCGAGCAGGTCTATCGGCCCTTCCATGAGTACGGCTATCTTTCTGAGACGGATACGGTCCGGGATTATTTAGATTTGGTTCGAAAGAATCGCTTTAGTCGTTTTCCGGTTGTCAATCAGCACCAGATGGTAGTGGGCGTCGTAACCATGAGAGATGCTGGAGATAAGGCGCCTCAGACGACCCTTGATAAGGTGATGTCACGGACCATTTTTACCACTAATTTGTCCACCAGCATTGCGACGATTAGCCAACGGATGATCGCTGAAGATTATGAAATGATTCCTGTTGTTCGTAATAACCAGACCTTGCTGGGTGTTATTACGCGTCGGGATGTCATGGATCGGATTAGCAAGGTGCAGTTTTCGAGCTTACCAACCTTTAGTGAGCAAATTGGTCAAAAGATTCAAACAGAGAACGACCATTACCAATTCACAGTGGAGCCAAGTATGCTGGAGAAAAGCGGTGTTTTGGCCAATGGGGTCATGATCGAAGTGCTGATGAAGGTTATTCGCAAGATGATGCAACACAGTGGGCGTAGCTTGATTGTCGAACAGTTGATCATCAATTTTTTACAGGCTGTGCAGGTGGATGATGTGATCCGCATTGAACCACAACTAGTTCGACGAACCAGACGTTCGGCCTTGGTTGATTTTAGCTTGTATTTAGATCTGCAGCTAGTTGCGAAAGCAACCATTACAATTAAGATTAATTAAACAAAAGAAATGAGGAGACAATGATTACATTAAAATCACAACGTGAAATTGAAGCCATGGATCGTGCAGGAGATTTCCTTGCCAGCATCCATATTGGATTACGTGACTTGATCAAGCCAGGGCTTGACCTATGGGAAGTTGAAGAATATGTCCGTCGTCGCTGTAAAGAAGCCAATGTCTTGCCGCTTCAGATCGGTGTAGAAGGTAGTCTCATGGATTATCCTTATGCGACTTGCTGTGGTTTGAATGACGAAGTAGCCCATGCTTTTCCACGTCATGTCATTCTCAAAGATGGTGATCTCCTCAAGGTAGACATGGTCTTGTCAGAACCGCTTGATAAGTCTGTTTTGGATGTATCGAAATTAGATTTTGATAATGTAGCCCAAGTGAAGAAATACACGGAGTCTTATAGTGGTGGCTTGGCGGACTCTTGCTGGGCTTATGCGGTTGGAAATGTTTCGCAAGAAGTCAAAGATTTGATGGACGTGACCAAAGAATGTCTCTATAAGGGAATTGAGAAAGCGGTCGTTGGCAATCGCTTGGGAGATATTGGTGCAGCGATTCAAGAGTATGCGGAAAGCAAGGGCTATGGCGTGGTGCGTGATTTGGTCGGACACGGTGTCGGGCCTACCATGCATGAAGAACCAATGGTCCCACATTATGGTCGTGCTGGACGCGGTCTTCGCTTACGTGAAGGGATGGTCTTGACGATTGAGCCAATGATTAATACCGGTACTTGGGAGATTGATACAGATATGGAAACTGGTTGGGCCCATAAGACCCTCGACGGTGGCCTTTCTTGTCAATACGAGCATCAATTTGTGATTACAAAAGATGGTCCAGTGATCTTGACTAGTCAAGGTGAAGAAGGAACATACTAAGAAATAGAGAGGAAAGAATGGAGCTGAAGGCAAGTGTCTGGTTTCGCTCTTTGCTCTTTTTTAGTAAAATGGGGAGGTGACGAATGAGAAAGGTCCTACAAAAAGTACTGGGACAGCCATTTATAAAGGGCTTCGTGCGGTTTTATCAGAGTGCAGAGTCTGATATCACTAGCATTGCTGTAGCCTATTATTTGCTGATCTCCATTTTCCCTTTGATGCTGATTGCAGCCAATATTTTACCCTACTTTCATATTCGTCCCACTCAGATTCTTTTAAGCTTACAGAAAGTTTTGCCAGCCTCCTTATATCGAATAGTGGCCCAAATGATTTCGAGCGTGTTGACAAAACCCTCGACAGGATTACTGAGTTTTTCGATTGTTTCCGCTTTGTGGATCTTCTCTCAGAGTATTGCCTACCTCCAAAAAGCCTATAACAAGAGTTACGGGGTGGAAAAGGAGCGTGGTATTATCTGGGGGCGACTCTTTAGCTTTCTGATCAGTTTTGCCTTGCAAGGCTTGTTTGGACTTTCGCTGATCCTTTCCATGTTTGGAAAAATGATCGTCCGCTATCTCTATCAGACCTTTTCATTTGATCGGACAATTTATGTGCGTTTACTGAATTTGACAGAGCCGACCATCTACCTCTTGCTCTTTGTCAGTCTGGTCTTGCTTTATTACACGCTTCCAAATGTTAAAATTCCAAAATTTAGATATGTATTGCCAGGGGCGACCTTTGTGGTTGCTGTCCTGTATGCGATCTTGAATATCTTTTGGAAATATGTGGATCGTTATGTGAGTCATTTCTTAGATGCTCGTTTCTTCGGTTCGGTCGTCCTAGCGGTCATCATGTTCTGGTTTATCTTGGTGGCAAAAATCATGATTATTGGTTGTATTTTAAACGCCAGTATCCAATTTGCTAGAGAAGCCAAGTTCCAAACGCGCAGTGGAGAAATTGTCTCTAAGTTAAAATCAGAAGAAGTGGACTTTCGGCATAGAGAAGTTTCACAAAAATTAAAGCGTCGGTTACGCTTGATAAAAAAAGAAAAAACGGAATAAGGGAGAGTGGGACAGAAATCGGTCATTCGTTAGAATTCGATTTCGTCGTCCCACCTCCGCACAGTTGAGTAGGGCTGTAAAAGCTGATGAAATCAGCGTAGTAGAGCCCACTCAACCACTGCGTCTTGCTCGACAATTCAAAAATAATTGAGAGGCTAGGACTTTTGTCCCAGCCTCTTTTTTCTTATCTATTTTGTTGCATTTGCAACAAAAATGTGTTATGCTATTGTCAATAGGAAAGGAGGAGTGGGATGAGTATTTTGCGTGAGATTGGTATCATTGCGCGCGCTCTGGATTCTATTGCAAATATCGAATTTAGAGATTTAGATTTAGCACGTGGTCAATATCTCTATCTGGTGCGAATTGCAGAGCAACCTGGAATGATTCAGGAAGAACTCTCTGAAGTCTTGAAAGTAGATCGATCCACCGTTGCAAGGTCCGTAAAAAAACTAGAAGAGCGTGGCTTGATTCAGCAACGTCCGAGAGGGGAAAATCTCAAAACCAAGGAATGGGAGTTAACTGAAAAAGGTAAGCAGATTTACCCCTTCATTTTAGGGGAGCATCTTTACTCTGAGAGAACTGCTTTAAAAGGATTTTCAAAAAAAGAAGTCGCACAGTTAGAAGAGTATCTCATCCGAGTTCGTGAGAATATCACCTTGGATTGGGAACTAGTTAAAAAAGGTAAAAAAAGAAATTATAGTGAGGTAAAGCAATGAAAGTAACAGTTGATCAAGCATTTTGGGAGTTGTTCCCAACAGCTAGAATTACAGTGATGTCCTTGTATGGTATTGATAATACAGTAGATGAAGCCAAGGATCCTTATTTCAAAGAATTGTTGGACAAGGGTGCCAAGCGAGCATGGGAATTTATCGATGAAGAAAACTATACCCAGAGTGAGTTCGTTCAAGAGTGGCGCCAAGCTTTTAGCAAGTTTAAAACAAAAAAAGGAGCCCGATCTTCCATCGAAGCACTCTTAAAACGGGTTCACCAGGGACGTGAATTCTATCCGATTAATCCTTTGGTGGATCTTTACAATAGCGTGTCGATGGCTTATGCCCTTCCTTGTGGGGGAGAAGATATGGATAAATTGGTGGGTGGACTCTCTCTAGGACAAGCGAAAGGAGGCGAACCTTTCTTTCCATTAGGTGCTGAAGAAGATGCGCCAGCTTTGGAAGGGGAGATCATCTACTACGATCAAGAAGGAGCTGTTTGCCGTTGTTTGAATTGGCGTGAGGCTCAAAGAACCATGTTAACAGAAGATACCAAGGACGCTATTTTGGTGATTGAAGCCATCAATGAGGAGCAGGCCAAACGGGCCCAAACAGCTATGCAGGAATTGAAAGATCTAGCCAAGGATTATTTTGGGGTTGAAGGCACCATCTATCAATTAAGTGCAGAGCATGCAAGTATAGAAGTTTAAAAGAATAAGGCTGAAACAATCGTTTCAAGCCTTGTTTTTATTTTTAAAGACAAAGAGTTTACTAAAGACGTAATTGAGGACCACAATGGCCACTTGTGCAAAGAGGGTTTCAATCAGATTGATCTGGCTTTTGTTATTGTGGACAAATTGCCCGATAATTCCTGGGAATTGCTTGACAAAAATCTCGGTCAAGGCCATATCCAGTATAAAGGTCCCAGAGCGCGCAATTGCAAATCGGATCAAGCGCTGAAACCAGCCCTTTCTTTCTTGTTTAAAGACAATGGTATCGTTGGTCGCAAAGGCAAAGAGGATCCCAGCAATGTTTCCAATAGCTGTCGCTAATCGTTCATCACGAGACACATGATAGATGAAGAGACGGGTTCCGACAGAAACAATGGTTGTGGCAACTCCAAAAAATAGATAGGATAAAATCTCATTATCAAAAAATTTTTTAATTAGTGTTTTCATAAATTCAGTCTACCATAAAACCTCAAAATATGCTATACTTGAAAGGTTGAAGAAATCAAACTTCAACCCTTGGTGCTTAAGATCCTTTCGCCAAGCATATTACACGCGGGAAAACCGCTAAAGGAGAATAGATGAAACAGTTAACTGCTCGTGATATGGCGCAAATTGCCATTGTTGCTGCGATTTATATCGTATTGACCATTACCCCACCTCTCAACGCTATGGCCTACTATGGCTATCAATTCCGTGTTTCGGAAATGATGAATTTCTTAGCTTTTTACAATAAGAAGTACTTGATTGGGGTGACGCTTGGTTGTATGATTGCTAACTTATTTAGTTTTGGATGGATCGATGTCTTTGTCGGTGGAGGTTCAACCTTTGTCTTCTTAGGACTTGGACTCATTCTATTTGGTCGATTCAAAAACAAGTTCTTGTTTGACGGTCTTATTCGCTTGGACCATTTCTTGTTTGCGATTTTCTTTTCCATCTCCATGTTTACGATTGCCTTGGAACTATACTACCTTCAAGGCCAACCATTCTTCTATAACTGGTTGACTATGGGATTGGGTGAATTCGCATCCTTGATTTTTGGAGCGATTGTGATCAATCAACTTTCTAAACGGATCGATTTTACAAAATAAGAAAAGGGAGCTTTGGCTCCTTTTTTTAATGCTAAGAATGCAGTAAATTCAAGGCTAAATTAAGATTTTATGATAAAATAAGAACATGAAAACCAGAATGAAAGAATTAGTGGAATTACTCAATCGATATGCTTACGAGTATTACACAAAAGACGCTCCATCTGTTTCGGATAGTGAATATGATCAATTATATCGGGAGTTGGTGGAACTAGAAACCGCTCATCCTGATGAGATCTCACCAGAGAGTCCAACTCACCGTGTAGGTGGGGTGGTTTTAAAAGGCTTTACCAAATACCAGCACCAGTATCCCCTTTATAGTTTGCAGGATGCTTTTTCGCGTGAAGAATTAGAAGCCTTTGATCAGCGTGTCCGTAAGGAATTTCCTTTTATCAGCTATGTATGTGAGCTGAAAATCGATGGCTTGTCCATTTCCCTCACCTATGAAAATGGTGTCCTCGTAACGGGCGCAACACGTGGGGATGGTTCTGTCGGTGAGGATATTACAGAGAACCTCAAGAGGGTCAAGGACATTCCTTTGGTGTTACCAGAGCAAGTGAACATCACGGTTCGAGGCGAGTGCTACATGCCACGGGCTTCCTTTGATCGGGTCAATCAGATCCGTCAAGAAAACGGCGAGCCGGAGTTTGCTAATCCGAGGAATGCTGCTGCAGGAACGCTTCGCCAATTGGATACGAAAATAGTGGCCAAGCGAAATCTTGCAACTTTCTTGTATCAAGAAGTGAGCCCGACAGATCAAAGCAGTCAGGAAGGCGTGCTTGAGAAATTAGCCCGGTTAGGCTTTGTCGTGAACCAAGAGCGAGTGCTGGCTGAGGATATGGAGCAAATTTGGGACTTTATCCAAAAAGTAGCTCAGCTTCGAGAGGATCTTCCCTACGATATCGATGGGATCGTCATCAAGGTCAATGACCTAGCTGTTCAAGAAGAACTAGGCTTTACCGTTAAGGCTCCTAAATGGGCTGTCGCCTATAAGTTTCCAGCTGAAGAAAAAGAAGCGAAAATCCTATCGGTGGATTGGACGGTTGGACGGACCGGTGTTGTCACGCCAACTGCCAATCTAACTCCAGTCCAGCTAGCAGGAACTACCGTTAGTCGGGCAACCTTGCACAATGTGGACTATATTGCTGAAAAAGATATTCATCAGGATGATACCGTCATCGTCTACAAGGCGGGTGATATCATTCCTGCGGTCTTACGTGTTGTTAAAGATAAGCGAGTCTCTGATCAAGCATTAGCCATTCCAACTCATTGTCCAAGCTGCCAGAGTGAGTTGCTTCATTTCGAGGATGAGGTGGCCCTTCGCTGTATCAATCCACTCTGTCCAGCGCAGATCAAGGAAGGATTGAACCACTTTGCAAGTCGGGATGCTATGAATATCACAGGCTTGGGTCCAGCTGTTGTAGAGAAACTCTTCGCCGCTCAGTTGGTAGAGGATGTAGCTGGGATCTATCGTCTGACAGTCGAGGATCTATTGACCTTAGAAGGCTTTAAAGAAAAATCTGCTGAAAAACTCTATGAAGCCATTCAAGCTTCAAAAGAGAATTCAGCTGAGAAATTACTCTTTGGTTTGGGGATCCGCCATGTCGGTAGCAAGGTTAGTCAAATCTTGCTCCAAGAATTCCATAACCTCGATCAATTGGCTACAGCTGATCCAGAACGAATTGCTGGCATTGACAGTCTCGGTATGGTCGTGGCTGAAAGCCTCAAGCGTTATTTCGCGCAAGAAGGATCCAAGCGCCTACTGCAAGAGCTTAAAGAAGCTGGCGTCAATATGGCTTATCTTGGTGAGAAAGTCGCTGCTGATGCGGCCCTATCAGGAATGACAGTCGTTTTGACTGGGAAGCTAGAGCGACTCACGCGTTCAGAAGCTAAGGCAAAATTAGAAAGTTTGGGCGCTAAGGTAACTGGATCGGTTTCCAAAAAAACAGATTTAGTCGTTGCAGGCAGTGACGCTGGTAGCAAGTTAACCAAAGCACAAGAATTAGGAATCCAGGTAGAAGATGAGGCCTGGCTTGAAAGTTTATAGAGGATCTTTATGGTAGAACGAATCAAAAAAGCCCGTTTAATTTATAATCCGACCTCTGGGCAAGAAATTATCAAGAAAAATATTGCGGAAGTCTTGGACGTACTCGAAGATGTGGGCTATGAAACTAGCGCTTATCAAACGACTCCAGAACCATTTTCTGCCCAAAATGAAGCAGAAAGAGCCGCCAAAGCAGGCTTTGATTTAATCATTGCCGCTGGTGGAGATGGTACGATTAACGAAGTGGTCAATGGGGTTGCAGGTCTGGAAAATCGTCCGCAGATGGCCTTTATCCCGACCGGTACCACCAATGACTATGCGCGTGCCTTGAAGATACCGATGGGAGATCCTGTGGCGGCTGCCCGCATTATCGAAAAGAATCAAACCATTCAAATGGACATTGGTCGTGCCTATGGCAGCAAGTATTTCATCAACATTGCTGCAGCAGGAACCATGACAGAATTGACCTTCAGTGTTCCAAGTAGTGTTAAATCTCGCTTGGGTTACTTTGCCTATGTGGCAGAAGCTGCTAAAATGTTGCCACGAAACAAGGCTCGTAAGGTGCGGATTGAGCACGACAATGGTGTCTTTGAAGGGCCAGCGTCTATGATTTTTGTGGCCTTGACCAACTCGATTGCTGGTTTTGAAAGTGTCGCGCCAGATGCTAAGCTTGATGATGGGAACTTTACCTTGATTATCGTAAAAACTGCTAAGCTCTTTAACATGTTGTCCCTGATGATTCAGGCCATTAATGGAGGCAAGCATGTGCACGATGAAAATGTAGAATATCTCAAGACCAAGAAGTTGACGATCGAAATGTTAGGAAAAAATGCTCAACCGTTCCGCATCAATCTAGATGGGGAATACGGGGGAGATACTCCGGTTGAATTGGAAGTCTTCCATAATCACTTGGAATTCTTTGCAAATATTGATGAAATCAACAACGATGCTTTGGTTCACCCATCTGAAGAATAAAAACAAATAGTTGGAGTCCATTACGTGTTTTGAAAGCGGATGGTTCCTTCGGTATTAAATTGGAAATAGGAAAATGTTATGCGACAATACCATGTAAAGCTTCATTTTCATAAGCAAAAAGGAAATTATTTTGCCTATGATATGTGGCAATGGCAGGATCAAGTAGAAGGAAAATCAGTCTCTTTCTCCAAGTTGGATTATTTTGGAGTGGAGGGAAATCTGGTATACGAGAGTAAGGATGCCTTGAACCGGGGCCATGTCCTAGTTAAAGAAGGGGATTGGCTCACTAAGACCCGGGACTTTGAAATCGAACTCTTACCAGAAGGGCATGTTCGAGAAGTGTGGATTCTTGATGGAGACGATACAGTCTATTATTCTTTGCAAGCTGCTTTGACGAGTCATGCATACAGCCATCGTCAGCCTCATGCCTACGATATGGCGATGCGCCCTCGAGAGTTTGATGCCAAGTGGGCGTATCAAGGATGGCTCGGTCATCGGGATGAAGAAGGAGAGCATTGCTTTAAACTGTGGGCTCCTACTGCTAAGAAAGTTGAATTGTTACTCTATCAATCAACAGAATTGGATGCGCCTATTTGGAAAACTATTCCGATGATGCGTGGCAAACAAGAGTCTAGCTACCACCCAGAAAATACCCATGGTGTTTGGATTTTAGATTTTCTAGGAAATTTAAGTGGCATGGCTTATCAATATCGTGTGAATTTTGAACACCATACTCAAGTGACGAGCGATCCTTATAGCATTGCAACGACAGCGGACGGGATGCGCACTGCCATTCTTTCAAGAGCAGATCGTCAGTTTGATTGGGGTCCTAAAAAAGGAGCCGATGCGACTCCTTGGCGCTTGGACAATCCTTGTCAAGCAGTGATTTATGAGATGCACCTTCGAGATTTGACCAAATCACCGACTTCAGGTGTGGACGAGTCTTTGCGTGGAACCTATCTGGGCGCTTGCCAAGAAGGAACCGTCAATAGCCATGGTGATGCAACTGCCTTTGATTATATCCGTCAGTTAGGAGTCAATGTCGTGCAACTGCAGCCCATTTCTGATCGCTTTAAACAGTACGACGAAGAAGGCCGTGTGACCTACAATTGGGGTTACGATGTTCAAAATTATTCCGCACCAGAAACGAGTTTTTCGACGGATCCATCCAATCCGAAACAAACAGTGAAAGAGCTCAAAACCATGATCCGGGCTTATCATGAGGCAGGAATTTCTGTGGTCATGGATGTGGTCTACAATCATATCTACTCGACCGAGCATGGTCCTTTCCAAAATACAGTACCCGATTATTATTACCGGATGGAGCCAGATGGTCGCTTCCAAAATGGGACAGGTGTCGGTAATGAAACAGCTAGTGAGCATGAAATGTACCGCAAGTACATGATTGATTCCCTCACACACTGGGTCAAGGAGTACCAGATCGATGGCTTCCGCTTTGATTTGATGGGCATTCATGATGTAAGGACGATGAATGCTATTCGGGAGGCTATGGATGCTCTAGATCCTCGCATTCTTCTTTACGGAGAAGGCTGGGACATGGGGACAGGTCTCGCACCAGAAGACAAGGCTAAGAAAGACAATGCAGCGCAATTGCCTCGAATTGGTTTCTTTAATGATACGGAGCGCGATGCCATTAAAGGGGCTGAGGTTTATGGTTCCATCAAACGTGGCTTCGTCAGTCGAAAATCGACGGAGAATATCGTTGCACGTGCTGCTTTAGGTAGTGCGGAGCTTGGCAATTATTTAAGTCCCAATCAGGTCTTGAATTATGTGGAAGCTCACGATAATTATAATCTTTATGACTTGCTTCAGACCCTTCATCCGAATGAAGAAGTAGCAGGCTTGGTCAAGCGCTCAGAGTTTGCTACAGCCATGAATCTGCTCTTCCAGGGCATGACCTTTATGCAATTGGGTCAAGAGTTCATGAGGACTAAATTGGTAGCGACAGGTCCTGATGGTGAGATCACCCCTTTGGATCGTGAACGGGCCATGAATTCCTACAATGCTCCAGATTTTGTGAATCAGGTCAATTGGGATCTGGTCAGTCAAAACAAGGAATCAATTGCCTATATCCGAAGCTTGATCAATTTGAAGACAAGTCTTCCTGTCTTAGAGCTTGAAAGCTATGATAAAATCTATCAACAAGTCTTTATCCAATCTGCAACTGATACCAGCGGTCTTGTCATCTATGAACTAACAGGAGACAAGAAGTACTTGGTCATCTTCAACGTCAGCGGGCTTCCATATTACCTCCAAAATTCAAATAAATTGACATTGATGGTTGGGAATAGTCGTCATAAACGACCATTCTACGTGGAGAATTTAACAGCTTCTGTTTTTGAAGTCCTAGATTAAGTTCTTTTTAAAGAAATCACAAAATCCCTGAGTTTGAAAACTCAGGGATTCTCTTTATTTAGAAGAACTGCTACTGGTCTCTGTTGAGGAAGAACTATCGTCTTCTGGGTGCAATTCTTTATAAGTTGGTGCCTTGAAGAGATCAACGGTGGACTGGTTGCCACGTTGGTTATAAAGGCTGGTTGATTTGTCACCTTTTTCCTTTTCAATCTTCTTCAATGCTTTGAAGGAATTGGTGTAGGAATAATCTTCTGGATCGACTTTTCCAAGATCATTGCCCTTGAAGAAGCGAAGGAGATCACCGGTCTGGATGCTATCGCTAATCTTCAATTGCAGGTTAGCAGCTTCCCTGATCTTGTCCAGTTCTTCCTTGGTTTTTTCGTCTGGGTTCGTGATTTCCTCACCTGTTTTGGTGTAATAGGTCCGGCCACTATAGCTCGTATACTCAGGAGTCACAAAGTAGTTAGCGGAGCGGAAGGCTACGATTTGATCATGATCTGGTGAGAGCATATCTTGACCAACTTGGAGGAATTTGTTGGATTCAATGCCTAGCAAATGTTCCAAGGTTGGGAGCATATCAATTTCGCCACCATAGGTGTTGATAATGCCTCCCTTGTCCATTCCAGGAATGACTACCATATAAGGTACTCTTTGCAACATGGCATTGTCATAGCTTGACCACGTTTCAGAGTTCTTACCAAGTAGAGGAGCAAGAGCTGGATTGCGGGAGTTTGAAATTCCGTAGTGGTCCCCATAGAGAACGATGATGGAATTTTTGTAAAGACCAGATTCTTTCAGGTAATCAAAGAAGGCCTTGATCGAAGAATCTAGGTAGTTAGCGGTCGCAAAATAGCCATTGATGGTTTCGTCCTGTGTCTTAGCTAGAGGGAAGCCAAGATCATCTCCTGACAAGCTGGTCGTATAAGGATAGTGGTTGGAAACCGTAATGAACTTCGTATAGAATGGTTGTTGCAATCTTTCTAGGTATTTGATGGAATCCTTGAGCATGTATTTGTCATTAAGACCATACTGGAAGGAATTGCTGCTGTTTTGTTTGGTGAAGTAGCTGGCATCAAAGAAGTAATTGTAGCCCCATTGTTTATAGGCGGTATTTCGATTCCAGAAACTTCCAGCATTCCCGTGGAAAACAGCGCTCGAGTTGTAACCATTTTTTGAAAGAATAAATGGTGCAGCCTGTTGGGTATTGGTTCCACCATAGTTCACCATAAAGGAACCTTGGTTGAGTCCGAAGAGGCCTGTTTCAATCATGGTCTCAGCATCGGACGTTTTCCCTGCCTTGACTTGGTTAAAGACGTTTGAAAAGGCAAAGGTTTCTTTCGAGTGGTAAAGTGAGTTTAAGAAAGGTGTCACTTCATATTCTTTATCGTCTACTTTCAACTTGTAATCGATCAAGAATTGTTGGAAACTTTCCAAGTGAATGTAGATGACATTACGGCCTTTGGCCATTCCAAAGTACTCAGGATTAGGCTTGGCATAATGCTGTTGGATATATTCTTCCACCGGTTTTAAATCTGCTTCGGAGGCTTTAGAACGTTCTTTGTTGGCAGCATAGGTCTGATTAGCGCTATAACCTAGAAAGGCTGGTAAGCCTAGGGCACGAACGACATAGTAGTTTGAGAAACCACGAGTCAAGAGCTCAGGTCGGTCAATTTCTGCAAGGAAAAGGTTGGCCGAAAAGAGCATAGCTGATAAGGATGTAACCGCAAAACTAGCGCGTTTATTGAAGGGACGATTGTCCATTCGAATCCATTTCTTAAAGAAGAAGAAAGCTAGAATGGGGAAATCTAGAATGTAGATCACATCCCAAGGGCGGAACAATTCTAAAGCAGCAGCTCCGAGACCGGCAGAAACCTTGCTGGAAGCCAACATGGTATTGACCGTTACGAAGTCTGTAAACTCTCGATAATAGATGGAGTTGGAAATCAACCAAATAAATAAGAGAAGGTAGATCCCAAAGGCCAAACTATAAAAGAGCTTGGTTCGTTTGATATAAAGTGCTAGACCGATGAAGAGCAGACTGATCGGCAATGGGTTGATCACTGCTAGAAAAATTTGATAGGGTCCTTGAATGTCTAAATTAAAATCAACTGAATAGGCCCACATGGTTTTGAACCAGTAGAGCAACAGAAGGGTCAAGACAAATCCTAGTCTGGTACTCATGAAATTGAGTATCGAATTCGTAATTTTTTTCACAAAATGTTACTTCCTTGTCTTATTTCCTAAAAATTTTCATATACAAGTATACCACAATTTTATGGAGAAAGAAAAAAATGACTGTATAGGATAGGAAAGAAATAAGAAAGATCCGGCATTTTATATCATTTGAAGCTAAATGATGAGAGCTAGGATAAAATGGTAAAAAAAGTTCCAGTAAATAAAGCCTCTCTTTGTGAAAACTGCAGACTTTTGCTATAATAGAGGGTATGAAAAAACTCACAGTTAGTCGCCAAGTCGCAACAAAAATCAAACAAGGACAATCCCTTCTTGAAAAGCAAGATTTTGACTCACTTCCTGCTTTGGATCAAGCGGTTCAATTACTTTCAGGAGATGGACAATCCCTAGGAGTCGGATACTTATCTGAACAAAATAAAGGGATTGGATGGTTTGTTTCACAAGAGTTGGTCGCTTTTGATCAAGACTTTTTTAAAAAGCTTTTCAGTAAGGCCAAGCAATACCGTCGTTCTTATTATGCGGATGAAACGACGACCGCCTTTCGTCTTTTTAACCAAGAGGGAGATGGTTTTGGTGGCTTTACGGTTGACTTGTATGGTGAGTTTGTTGTCTTTTCTTGGTACAATCCCTTCGTATTTCAGATCAAGGAAACCATTCTAGCGGCCTTTCAAAAGGCTTTTCCAGAAGTCCGAGGCGGCTATGAAAAGATTCGCTTTAAAGGCTTGGACTATGAATCGGCTCATGTCTATGGAGAAGAAGCTCCGCAAGAATTTTTGATTCTTGAAAATGGGGTCTCTTACCAAGTCTTTCTCAATGATGGCTTGATGACGGGGATCTTTTTGGACCAGCATGAAGTCCGAGGAAGTTTAGTTGAGGGGCTCGCTGCTGGTAAGTCCTTGCTCAATATGTTCTCTTATACAGCTGCTTTTTCTGTTGCAGCTGCCATGGGCGGAGCAGTAGAGACGACTTCGGTCGATCTGGCTAAGAGAAGTAGAGAATTATCAGAAGCGCATTTTGTGGCAAATGGCTTGGCGCTGGATGCTCATCGTTTTGTCGTGATGGATGTCTTTGACTATTACAAATATGCCAAACGCCATGAGCTAAGCTATGATGTGATCGTACTCGATCCGCCTAGCTTTGCGCGGAATAAAAAACGGACCTTTTCAGTCGCTAAAGATTACCATCGGTTGGTGAGCGAGGCCCTCGAGATTTTAAATCCAGGTGGGACCGTGATTCTCAGTACCAATGCGGCAAATGTGACCAAAGAAAAATTTAAAAAACAAATCGAAAAGGGATTTCAAGGGCGTAAACATCGTTATGTAGCAGAATACGGCCTTCCGGGAGATTTTCGATGGAACAAGAAAGAAGAAAGTAGTAATTACTTAAAAGTATTTACGATTAGGGTGGATGTATGAAGTTAGTTGTGTCGATTATGCCTCGCTCCTTAGAAGAGGCGCAACAACTAGATGGTTCGCGTTACGATGATGCGGATGTCATTGAGTGGCGTGCGGACTTTTTAGAAAAAAACGAGATCTTAACCGTCGCTCCTGCAGTTTTTGAGAAATTTGCTGGACGCGAGATTTTATTCACCTTGCGGACTCGAGCTGAAGGTGGAGGGATGGAGCTGACTAATGAAGAATATGTTGGGATCCTGAAAGATATTCAATCCATCTATCATCCTGATTATATCGATTTCGAGTATTATAGTCACCGTGAAGTCTTTGAAGAGATGTTGGAATTTTCAAATCTTGTTCTCAGCTACCATAACTTCCAAGAAACTCCGGAAAATATGATGGAGATCTTATCGGAATTGACCAGTTTTTCTCCAAAATTAGTCAAAGTATCTGTCATGGCCCACAATGAACAAGATGTTCTTGACTTGATGAATTATACGCGTGGTTTCAAGACACTGAACCCTGAGCAAGAATATGTAACGATTTCCATGGGCAAGGTCGGGAAGATTTCGCGCTTGACAGCTGATTTGACAGGCTCTTCTTGGTCTTATGCTAGAGTCGGAGATGAAAGTGCTCCAGGTCAAATTCCTCTTGAAAATATGAGAAGAATTCGGGAGTTATTAAATGAAGATTGACGGATATACTCGGATGGCAGCGGTCATTGCCCATCCCATTCGTCATAGTATTTCTCCTTTCATCCATAATCTAGCCTATGAATTAACAGCGACCAATGCTGCTTATCTAGCTTGGGATATTGCTGAAGAAGACTTAGAAAGCACCATCAGCCAAATTCGTAAGTTGGATATGATTGGGGCCAATATCTCCATGCCCTACAAGCAGAAGGTCTTTCCTTACTTAGATGAAGTGGATGAGATGGCCCGAAAGATCGGTTCTGTCAATACTATCGTTCACCGCGATGGTAAGCTTAAAGGCTATAATACAGATGGGATAGGTTTCTTTCGTAGTTTACCTCCTGCTTTCTCTATTAAGGGAAAAACAATGGTTCTCTTAGGTGCAGGTGGTGCAGCTTTAGCGATTATTGCACAGGCGATTCATCTAGGTGTGAAACGTATCCTTGTCTTTGTGAGAGAGGAGAGATTAGTTCATTATCGTTCAATAGTTCAGTTGGTTGAAGAAGGCTTTGATTTCTTGATAGAATTGTATGCGATTGAGAAAGATGAAGATGTTCAAAACTTTTTTCATCAAGCTGATCTCATCTTAAATGCCACTGGTGTTGGAATGGATGGTCAGTCTCTTCCAATAGCGAGTCACTTGACCTTTCCCCCACATGCCTTAATCGTAGAGATGGCTTACTATCCGGCAGTGACCCCCTTTCTGCAATTGGCAGTGAATCAAGGAAACCAGAGGGAAAATGGGCTGGGAATGCTCTTTTATCAAGCTGAAGCAGCCTTTGAATTAATGACTGGGAAAGTATTTCCTACAGAGTCTGTATGGGAAGCATTGACAACAGAATATCGCCAATTTGTATGTGACTAAGAGAGGGTTTTACCTTTTCCTATTGAAAAAGCTTTATGAGATTAGAACAGGAACTGATTTTTTTAAAAAACAGTCTTGCTTGAACCGCACCCCAAAAGTTAGACAGAAAAAATCTAACTTTTGGGGTGTTTTTATTATGAAATTGACATATAAGGATAAGGTTCAGATATATGAACTTAGAAAACAAGGGCGAAGCTTCAAAGAGCTTTCAAATATATTCGGGATAAATATTCCTAATCTTAGGTACATGATTAAATTGATTGATCGTTACGGTATAGAGTTCGTCAAAAAGGGGAAGAATCGTTATTATTCTCCTAAATTAAAACGAGAAATTATTGATAAAGTTCTGCTTGAAGGTCGTTCACAAATAAGGGTGTCTCTAGATTATGCTCTCCCAAACCAAGGAATGCTTCCAAATTGGCTGGCACAATACAAGAAAAATGGGTATACTATTGTTGAGAAAACAAGAGGGAGAGCACCTAAAATGGGACGCAAGCCAAAGAAAAAACCTGAAGAAATGACAGAGTTAGAACGTCTTCAAGCAGAAAATGAATTCTTGAGAGCGGAGAATGCTGTTCTAAAAAAGTTGAGAGAACTCCGATTGAAGGAGGAAAAAGAGCAAGAAGAAAAACGGAAATTGTTCAAGGATTGGTAACAGAGTTTTCTTTAGATATCCTTCTAAAGATTATTAAGCTTGCCCGTTCAACTTATTATTATCACTTAAAACAGCTGGATCAAAGCGATAAGGATGATCAAGTTAAAGCTGAAATTCAGTCAATTTATACTGAGCATAAAGGAAATTACGGCTATCGTCGCATGACTCTAGAATTACGAAATCGTGGCTTCGTAGTGAACCATAAGAAGGTGCAGCGTCTTATGAAAGTACTTGGTTTAACGGCTCGAATTCGCCGTAAACGGAAGTATTCTTCATACCAAGGAGAGGTTGGCAAGAAAGCAGATAACCTTATTCAACGTCAATTTGAAGCAACCAAACCAATGCAAAAGTGCTACACAGATGTGACAGAATTTGCCATTCCAGCAAGCAGCCAAAAGCTTTATTTATCACCAGTTTTAGATGGCTTTAACAGCGAAGTTATCTCCTACAATCTTTCTACTTCGCCGAACTTAGTACAAATGAAAGCTATGCTAGAACAAGCCTTTACAGCGAACCATTATGAAAATACAATTCTCCATAGTGACCAAGGATGGCAATACCAACACGATTTCTATCATCATTTTTTAAAGAATAAGGGAATCCAACCATCTATGTCACGTAAGGGAAATAGCCCAGATAACGGTATGATGGAATCTTTCTTTGGCATTCTTAAGTCTGAAATGTTTTATGGTTATGAGAATACGTTTCAGTCACTTGAGCACTTGGAACAAGCTATTGTCGACTATATTGATTACTACAACAACAAACGAATTAAGGTAAAACTAAAAGGACTTAGTCCTGTACAATACAGAACTAAATCCTTTGCTTAAATTAATTGTCTAACTTTTTGGGGTCAGTACAGCTCTAGTCTCTTTTTCATTTTGATTGAGACATGTGCCCTATTTCATGATAAGATAGAATCAAAGAAAAACGTGAAGGAGATTCCTATGAACGTATCGGTACCTATTCCAGGACATTCCTATGATATTGTGATTGAAAGAGGTGGTCTTAACCAGGTTGGAGACTGGTTGCGCACTCTTTGGAGCGATAAAAAAGTCGCGATTATTTCCGATAACCGCGTGGCTAAGCTATATGCGTCTATCGTAGAGAAGAGCCTTGAGAAAGCTGGTTTTCAAGTGGTGCGCTTTGAGTTTCTTCAAGGGGAAGCCAGTAAGAATCTAACCACTGTTTCAAAAGTTTATGAATTTCTAGCTACCCAGGGCATGACGCGCAGTGATGGAATCGTTGCTCTTGGGGGTGGCGTAGTTGGTGATTTGGCTGGTTTTGCTGCCTCGACCTATATGCGGGGAATTTCCTTTGTTCAGATCCCGACTAGCTTGACCGCACAGGTAGATTCTTCTATCGGGGGAAAGACGGGGGTCAACACAGCACTTGCTAAAAACATGGTAGGGACCTTTGCTCAACCAGACGGTGTGTTTATTGATCCTGAAGTGTTGAGCACGTTGGGGCACCGTGAATTGATCGAGGGAATGGGCGAAGTCATTAAGTACGGCCTCATCCAAGATACGGAACTTTGGGAAGAATTGGAAGCCATGGATGGTTCTGTCCAGAGTATTTTAGAGCATGCAGAGAGCATCATTTCCCATTCTTGCCTGGTGAAGCGAGACCATGTGGTGGCAGATGAGTTGGACAATGGTATTCGACTGTATCTCAATTTTGGTCATACCATCGGGCATGCCATTGAAGCGACAGCTGGTTATGGTCAAGTTATGCATGGAGAAGCTGTCAGTATGGGCATGGTGCAGCTCTCCCGAGTTGCAGAAGAAAAGGGCTTGATGCCAAAAGGAATCAGCCAACAAATCGAAGAAATGTGCCGGAAATTTGGCCTTCCGGTGACCTATGAGAACTGGGATAAAGAAGCCCTTTATCAAGCCTTGACCCATGACAAAAAGGCGCGTGGGACGAACTTGAAATTAGTAATTGTTCCAGAGTTGGGGCAAGCAGCGATTCATCAAATCCCTCTTCAAGAAATGAAGGACTTTTTAGAAAGAAAGGAATAAGGTCGTATGAGATATTTAACAGCAGGAGAGTCCCATGGGCCTCGATTAACAGCCATCATCGAGGGCGTTCCAGCAGGCCTTCCTTTATCTGAAGAGGATATTAACAAAGAACTCAAACGTCGACAAGGTGGCTATGGTCGTGGTGCACGGATGAAAATCGAGAGTGACCGTGTTGAGATCACATCAGGGGTTCGTCATGGCTTGACCATGGGAAGTCCGATTACTCTGAACGTGACCAATCTGGATCACCAAAAATGGCTGGAGATCATGAATGTAGCACCGGTCGAAGAGAAAAAGAAAGATCTGCGCAAGATCACCAAGCCACGTCCTGGCCATGCTGATCTAGTTGGAGGAATCAAATACCGTTTTGACGATCTCCGTAATTCGCTCGAACGTTCTTCTGCCCGTGAGACGACCATGCGTGTAGCCGTTGGTGCAGTTGCTAAACGGATTTTAGAAGAGATTGACGTGGAAGTGGCCAGCCACATTGTTAATTTTGGGGGAATCGAGATTGCAATTCCCGAGAATCTAACCGTTTCAGAAATCAAGGAAAAGGCAGCGAAGTCGGAAGTTTCGATTGTTGTCCCAGAACAAGAAGAAGCCGTTAAGGCTTACATTGACCAGGTGAAAAAAGATGGTGATACCATCGGGGGAATTGTGGAGACCTTGGTTGGCGGTGTGCCTGTTGGACTAGGATCCTACGTGCAATGGGACAAGAAATTGGATGCCAAAATCGCTCAAGGAGTGGTCTCTATCAATGCTTTTAAGGGAATTGAGTTCGGTCTTGGTTTTGAAGCAGGTCGCCTAAAAGGTAGTCAAGTCATGGATGAAATCATCTGGTCTGAAGAAGCTGGCTATACCCGTCGTACTAATAATCTTGGTGGTTTTGAAGGGGGCATGACCAACGGAGAGCCCATTCTGGTTCGTGGCGTCATGAAGCCTATTCCAACGCTTTACAAACCCTTGATGAGTGTGGATATCGAAACCCATGAGCCTTATAAGGCAACAGTTGAGCGTAGTGATCCAACGGCTCTACCAGCTGCAGGAGTGGTGATGGAAGCAGTGGTCGCAACGGTCCTTGCTACAGAAGTACTTGAAAAATTCTCATCCGATAATATGGAAGAATTGAAAGAGGCCGTTGCTAAGCACCGGGACTTTACTAAGAATTTTTAAGAGAAAGAGTTTTCCTTTGGAGAAGAAAGTTGTCTATATTGCAGGGCTGGGCTTGATTGGTGCTTCCCTCGCGCTAGGGATTAAGAGAGTTCACCCAAATGTGACCATTCTTGGTTACAATCGTAGTGAAGCCTCTCGAACCATCGCCCTTGAAAGAGGAATGGTGGATCAGGTGACGGATGATTTCGCTGCCTTTGCCCCTTTAGCGGATATCATTATTTTGGCGCTTCCGATTAAGCAAACCAAGTCTTACTTAGAAACCTTAGCTGGCCTTAATTTGAAAGACCAGGTACTAGTGACAGATGCAGGCTCTACCAAGGCAGAAATTGTCGCACAAGCTGAAAAAGTGTTTACAGATAAGGATGTACGCTTTGTGGGAGGACACCCTATGGCTGGTAGTCATAAGACAGGTGCTGCAGCAGCAGATGCCACCTTATTTGAGAACGCCTATTATATTTTTACCCCTTCCAGCTTGACCATAGGAAGTGCCATGGAAGAGTTGAAAGAGCTTCTGAGTGGATTGGGATCTCGATTTATTGAAATCGACGCCGAGGAACACGATCGGGTGACTTCCCAGATCAGCCATTTTCCTCATATTTTAGCCTCGACTCTGGTCGAGCAGGCTGTAGCTTATGGGGAAGAGCATGAAATGACCCGACGTTTTGCTGCTGGTGGCTTTCGGGATATGACACGGATTGCAGAAAGTGAGCCAGGCATGTGGACCTCAATTCTCTTGTCCAATCCTCAAGCTATATTAGAGCGGATTGCAGATTTTAAAGAGCGTTTGGATCAGGTGGCCGAGACCATTCAAGCAGATAACGAAGAGGCCATTTGGTCCTTTTTCCAAGAAGGGCGCAAGCACCGAAAAGAAATGCAGATCCATCAGCGTGCTGGACGCGATAGTGCCTATGATCTTTATATCGATGTCCCAGATAAAGAAGGCGTCATTCTTGAGATCCTGAAAATTCTACAAGGGATTTCCTTGGTTAATATTCACATCAATGAAGAGAATCGTGAAGATATCCACGGGATTTTGCAGCTGACCTTTAAAAATGCAGAGGATCAGGAGCGGGCTCAAACATTGATCAGCCGGGCGACCTCTTATACCGTCCTTGCTCGCTAGGTCTACAGAAGAATTTGCGTCAAAAGTCCTGCTTCATTTTAGGAATATTGAAGGAAAAGCAGTATAATAGAAGTATCTTATCAGTAAAGGAGCCTATCTCATGGTAAATATTTATGATGTCGCAAATGAACTTTCTCGAACTCTTCGAGACCTTCCTGAATACAAGGCGGTCGTAGAAAGCAAGCAAGAGATCGAGGCAAATCCAGAAGCGAAAACCTTGTTTGACGAATACGTCGCTTTTCAAAATCAACTGCAAGGCTTGATGCAATCCGGTCAACTTCCAACAGAAGCTGTGCAACAAGAAATGAAGGACTATATGGAAAAAATCCAAGCGAGTCCGATTGTGAATGAATTTTTCACCAAACAACAACAATTGTCTATTTATCTTGCAGATCTTGAAAAGATCATATTTGAGCCAATTCAAGATTTATACAAGTAGAAAGACTACCAGAGTTGTAATTTCGACTCTGGTATTTTCGTTCGCCACTAGAGGAAAACAAGCTCAAAAAATGCTTGGAAACATTCGTTTTTTGTTCCAAATTTTGGATCAAAAATTGAATTCATGTCCTATTTATGATAGAATATGTGGAAAAGCACTCTGGAGATGGCAATGAAATTAAGAACCAATAGCAAGGGTCTAAAGGGAACCATTCGAGTCCCTGGTGACAAATCCATCAGTCACCGATCCATTATTTTTGGAAGTCTTGCAAAGGGCGAAACTAAGGTCTATGATATCTTGCGAGGCGAAGATGTGCTTTCTACCATCCAGGTGTTTAGAGAATTAGGAGTCTCCATCCAAGATGACGGGGATGTGATTCGGATTCAAGGAGTAGGCTTTCAAGGTCTTCAAGCCCCGACATCTCCCCTTGATATGGGCAATTCAGGAACTTCTATTCGTTTGATATCCGGTGTCCTAGCAGGTCAGGATTTTGCAGTGACCATGGTCGGAGACGACAGTCTTTCCAAACGGCCCATGGATCGTGTCGCGATCCCACTGCGTCAGATGGGAGTTGAGATTGCTGGTCAGGGAGATCGCGATTGCCCACCTTTACATGAAAAAGGGACCCGTCAGCTCCAACCGATTCATTACCGTTTGCCAGTGGCATCGGCTCAAGTCAAGTCTGCTCTCATTTTTGCCGCTCTACAAGCTGAAGGTGAATCGACGATTATCGAGAAGGAAAAGACGCGTGACCATACGGAGGATATGATTCGCCAATTTGGTGGAGAGATCCAGGTAGACGGAAAAACTATCCACATCCAGGGTGGACAAGAGTTCCAAGGTCAAACAGTCATTGTTCCTGGAGATATTTCCAGTGCGGCCTTTTGGTTAGTGGCTGGACTCATCCTTCCAGATAGTGTGATCAAGATTGAAAATGTTGGCATCAACCAAACGCGGACAGGGATTCTTGATGTGATCCAGGAAATGGGGGGAGATCTCACTGTTGAGGATTGTGATGAAAAAGCTGTCTCGGCAAGTCTTACTGTCAAGACTTCGCCCTTAAAAGGGATTCGGATTGATGGGGAGTTGATTCCACGTTTGATTGATGAATTGCCGATTATTGCTTTACTAGCGACACAAGCAAATGGTCAGACCGTGATTGCGGATGCTGAGGAGCTTCGTGTGAAAGAAACGGACCGCATACAGGTCGTAGCAGATAGTCTCAATGCTATGGGAGCCAATGTCGTGCCAACGGAAGACGGCATGATCATCACTGGACCGACTCCCCTACATGGAGCTGACTTAGAGACCTTTGGAGATCACCGGATTGGGATGATGGCTGCCATTGCTGCCTTATTGGTGAAAGATGGAAATGTGGTGCTGGATCGGGCAGAGGCCATCAACACCAGTTACCCTAGTTTTTTTGAAGATTTGGAGACCTTACTGCATGGCTAAAATTTTGCTTGGTTTTATGGGAGCTGGGAAAACGACTGTTGGTCGGATTCTTGATCCAAAATTCCATGATATGGATGAATTAATTGTTGAAGAAATCGGTATGTCGATCAATGACTATTTCGCAGTGGAAGGAGAAGCTGCCTTTCGTCGTCGTGAGGCTGAAATGTTAGAGCGTTTATTGGAAAATAAAGCGGCCATCATTTCCCCCGGAGGTGGGATTGTGGTCAATCCTCATAACCGTGCGCTCTTGGAAAAAAATCCTCACAACATTTATTTGCGCGTGGATTTTGAAACCTTGTACAGTCGCATTCAAAATGACCAAGCTATGCAACGTCCCCTCTTTTTAAACAATACAAAAGAAGAATTCAAGAAGATTTTTGATGGTCGTTTGCCCTTGTATGAGGATATTGCTACCCATATTGTGGATGTCGAGGACAAAACACCTGAAGAAATTGCGGAGATCATTCGATGCTTGTAGGCTATCTTGGTCCTAAGGGATCTTTTACCCATGATGTGGCCACTCATAGCTTTCCAACTTCTGAACGCATCGCCTATCGGACGATCACAGATGTCATCAAGGCTTATGAGAATCAAGAGATCGATTTTGCAGTCGTCCCAGTTGAAAACTCGATTGAAGGCAGTGTCCATGAGACCCTTGATTACCTCTTTCACCAAGGGACCATCCAGGCCGTTGCAGAAGTGGTCTATCCCATCAAGCAACAGCTCTTGGTGGCTAAAAAAGATCGGCCCATTCGAACGGTCTATTCGCACCCACAGGCCTTGGCCCAAGGGAAGGCTTTTCTAAGGGCACATTATCCGGATGTGGCCATGGAAATGACGGCTTCAACAGCCTATGCAGCCCGCTATGTAGCAGAACATCCAGACTTGGAAATTGCAGCGATTGCCCCTCTGGCAGCAGCCAGTGAGTACGGCTTGGAAGTCCAGGCCAAAGACATCCAAGAAATCGAGGACAATTATACACGTTTTTGGATTTTAGGGGCAACAGAGCCAGCGATCTCAAAAACTTTAAGTCCGGCCCTTCAAAAAGTTAGCTTGGCCTTGACTTTGCCAAGTAACTTGGCAGGAGCCCTCTATAAAGGCTTGTCAACCTTTGCTTGGCGGGGGATCAATTTAACCAAGATTGAAAGTAGACCCCTAAAAACAGCTTTAGGAGAATACTTTTTCATTATTGACCTCCTAAACGAAGCGCCTGATCTTCTGCAATTTGCCTATCAAGAATTAGACAGTTTGGGCATTCAGACAAAAGTCTTGGGTCAGTATCAGGTCTATACTTTAAAAGATAACGGAATGGAGAAAAGATGAGTAACGAATCCAACTTTCTATCTCACCATGAGCGAAAGCGATTAGAGTACTTATACTCAAATTTTCATTATTTGAATGAACGAGAACAACTAGAATACAATTACCTGCTCAAGAAGAGCCAAGGAGCTTATGAGGAAGCAGAAACCCTTCAACCTGAGGTAGATGCTACAGAAGAAGTGCAAGGTGAGATTGCTGAACCAATTGGGAATCTCCCTGTTTACCAATCACGTAGCAAAAAGTCTAAGAAGAAAGCAGTTGCTGCGACGAGCGTTACACCCAAGAAACCACGGAAAAAGATCCGCGTCAAGCGGATCCTCAAGTGGATAGCTCTCTTTTTCTTGCTCATTATCGGTGGCATGGTCTTTATGTTTGTGAAAGGCCTCAACAGTAAACCAGCTGGTAAGGATGCCAAGCCTGCTGTCGTCGAGAAATTTAACGGCAAGAAGTCGCGAGATGGGGTCAATATCCTGATCTTGGGGACAGATGGTCGGATCGGTGAGAAGTCAGATGAGACTCGGACAGACTCCATCATGGTGGTCAATGTCAATAACAAAGAAGGAAAGATCAAGATGGTCAGCTTCATGCGGGATACATTGGTCCATATCGATGGTGTCAGCCAGCAAAATATTCCTGAATACGATGGCTACTATGACCAGAAGCTCAATACTGCCTTCACCATCGGGGAGCAAAATAACAACCAAGGGGCTGAATTGGTGCGTCAGATGCTCAAAGATAACTTTGACATTGACATCCAATATTACGCCATGGTCGATTTCAAGACCTTTGCGACAGCGATCGATACCCTCTTCCCAAATGGGGTCGAGATGAATGCGCAGTTTTCAACGGTTGATGGCGAAAAGGTCAGTGAAGTGGAAGTGCCAGACGATTTGAACATGAAAGACGGTGTCGTTCCGCAGCAAACCATCAAGGTTGGAAAGCAACGGATGGATGGCCGGACTCTTCTCAATTACTCGCGTTTCCGTAAGGACGATGAAGGAGACTTTGGTCGGACCCGTCGCCAGCAAGAGGTCATGTCTGCTATCATGCATCAGATCAAGGATCCAACCAAGCTCTTTACTGGATCTGAAGCACTAGGAAAGGTCTTCGCTATGACCTCAACCAATGTACCCTTCTCCTTCTTGTTGACAAACGGGATTGGCTTAGTCGGAAGTGCCAGCAAGGGGATTGAACGCATTACCATTCCAGAAAATGGTGATTGGGTCGATGCCTATGATATGTATGGCGGACAAGGCTTGCTGGTCGATTTCGATGCTTATAAAAAGAAATTGTCCCAAATGGGCCTAAGATGATATAATTAAGGGATAGGAGTCTGTAAACTCCATCCCTTTTAATTTGTAGAAAGATTGAACACCATGGTAAAGAAAAATGAAATTGTAACCGTTGAGATGGTCGATTTGACCCACGAGGGAGCAGGGGTGGCTAAGGTCGATGGCCTGGTCTTTTTTGTGGAGAATGCCCTACCAGGAGAAGTGATCCGCATGCGCGTGCTTAAAGTCAACAAAAAGATCGGCTACGGTAAAGTAGAGGAGTACCTAGAAAAGTCCCCTCACCGCAATGAAGAACTAGACCTGGCTTACTTACGAACTGGAATTGCTGACTTGGGTCACCTAGCTTATCCGGAGCAACTGAAATTCAAGGCCAAGCAGGTCAAGGATAGCCTCTACAAGATTGCAGGAATATCTGATATGGAAGTACCCCTGACCTTGGGGATGGACCACCCTGTCCAATACCGCAACAAGGCCCAAGTCCCTGTTCGTCGGGTCAATGGTCAGGTCGAGACAGGCTTCTTTCGAAAGAACTCTCATGATTTGATGCCGATTGAAGATTTTTATATCCAAGATCCAGTCATTGACCAAGTGGTCTTGGCGCTTCGGGATTTGATTCGTCGGTTTGACCTCAAGCCTTATGATGAAGGGGAACAATCTGGCCTGATTCGTAACCTTGTCGTCCGTCGAGGCCACCATTCTGGAGATATTATGGTCATTTTGGTCACTACTCGTCCCAAGGTTTTCCGTGTAGACCAGTTGATCGAGCAGTTGATCAAGCAATTCCCAGCCATCAAATCTGTCATGCAAAACATCAATGACCAGAATACCAATGCCATTTTTGGGAAAGAATGGCGGGTTCTCTATGGTCAAGATTACATTATGGACCAAATGTTGGGGAATAGCTTCCAAATCTCTGGACCAGCCTTTTATCAGGTCAATACCGAAATGGCAGAGAAGCTTTATCAAACAGCTATCGACTTTGCGGAGTTAAAAGAAGACGATGTGGTGATTGATGCCTACTCAGGAATCGGGACCATTGGCCTATCAGTTGCCAAGCATGTCAAGGAAGTTTATGGCGTTGAAGTCATCCCCGAAGCCGTAGAGAATAGCCAGAAGAATGCTAGTATAAACGGCATCACCAATGCCCACTATGTCTGTGATACAGCTGAAAATGCCATGAAGAATTGGCTCAAGGAAGGCATCCAACCAACTGCCATCCTGGTCGACCCACCACGCAAGGGCTTGACCGAAAGCTTTATCAAAGCAAGCGCTCAAACAGGAGCTGACCGTATCGCCTATATCTCCTGTAACGTCGCCACCATGGCGCGTGATATCAAACTCTATCAAGAGTTGGGCTACGAATTAAAGAAAGTCCAGCCGGTGGATTTGTTTCCACAAACGCATCATGTTGAGTGTGTAAGTTTGTTAGTGAAACGTAGTTAATCCTCAAAAGGTTTCCCAAACCTTTTGAGTCCACAGACGCATCACGTGGAGTGTGTTGCTCTGCTCGTAAAAACCTAGAAACCTTTGAACGCAAGGGAGTTTGAAAAGCCTTGATTGCAAGGCTTTTTGTATTGGCGTGGGGAAGTATCAGAGTGAGAAAATTTTTGGAATGAATAGAAGTGATAGCTAGAAATTATCAGTTTCTATTTCCATTTACCCTGTGGGTACGTGTTTGTTTCCATTGACAAGGAGTTTATGGGAATAGAAACGTCCCCACCTTACATATCTCCAGAATGGACGATTGAAATTGAGACAATTTAATAGAGATAAGCTCTTGTTATGTTTCTTTTAAGTCAATAAACTAACAATACTCAAAGTATGCTCAAAAATATGATATAATCTAGAACATAAGGCAATACTGTTTTAAAGTATTTTCTCTTAACCATGTCTCGTTAGACAAATCTGATTCGTCTGGTTTTCTAATAGATTTTAATGCTGACTTGGTTTTATAGCCATTATGCTCTCCATTATTTTAGTGTAGAACACTTTGGTTATTAGTTTTTTGTTACATTGTAAGCAAATCAATAGAGATAGAAAAAGGGATTATATGTTTAGTTATGAGGTTGTAGCAAGTTTTAACGACTTAGAAAATGCTATTTATACAACTATTTTAGAAAATGAAAATATATCCTCTATGACAATCAAGGAATTGGCCCAACTTGCACATGTATCAGTTGGAACCGTACAACGATTTTGCAAGCATCTAGGATTTGATGGATATAGCCATTTTAAGATTGCTTATAAAGAATATTTAAAAAATGAGCAAATTATTTTAAACAATCAAGACAATAATTCTTTGAAGCTATTCATTGATTATACTGAGCAAGATACTTTTTTGCAGCTGATTATGGAGGCTGTGGCAATCTTAAAGAACGTTGAACAGATTGTTTTTGTCGGAATTGGTTCCTCTGGAACTTTAGGTCGATATGGAGCGCGCTATTTTTCAAATATTGGCAAATTTAGTATGTGTATTGAAGATCCTTGGCAACCAGTGCTACAAAACAGTATGGAAAAAACTTGTGTCATTGCCTTATCCGAATCTGGTGAGACTTCTCAAACATTGAAAATTGTACAAAAATTAAAGGAAAAAGGTTGTCCAGTTATTGCCATCACAAATACATTGGAATCAACATTGTCAAGGCTATCTGATTGCTCCATAACCTATCATGTTCCTCAATTATTTTTAAATGGGTTTAATATTACGACGCAGGTACCTGTTATTCTCATTATTGAAATGTTAATGAAACAACTATATACTACAAAAGCATAAGGGTGTCTATGAATTTATTTGATTATCATAAAGCAAAAGGGCTAAATAATAGTGAATTAAGCGTGTATAATTTTATATTGCAACATAGAGATAAAGTTGCTACGATGACTATCAGAGAGCTATCGACATCTATAAATCTATCGACAACAACCATCATTCGTTTTGCGAAAAAGATGGGATTTGATAGCTACAATGATTTAAAATATGCCTTGTCAAGGTCGGAAGATAAGGAAAATAAACATCGTCACTACTTTCCTATTGATATTCCAGCAATACAATTTTTACAGACTAGTGTCCAAGATGAAGCTTTAAAAAAACAACTATCAGAGATAGCAGACTTGATCGTTCAAGCCAAACAAGTTATCTTTTTAGGGGTGGGTACTAGTCTAAGTTTGGCAGAATATGGCTCATATCTTTTTTCTGGAATCGGTATTCTTAGCTTTGCTATTACTAACCCATTTTATTCTCTGAAATTGCATCATTCTAATTTGGAGGATGTTTTGGTTATTGCTCTAAGTGTCAGCGGTGAGACAGAAGAAGTTCTAACTCTGGTACAGGGATTCAAAGAAAGAAATGCTAAGATTGTTAGTCTGACAAATACAGATATTTCCACTTTATCACAGCTATCGGATATAAATTTATCCTACTTTATGCCAGTTGCCTACGCAGATTCCTCGCTACGTTCCACTAATTTGACCACTCAGATTCCAGTTGTCTATTTTTTAGAATCCTTACGTTACCAAGTTTATTTAAAAAAATAGGAGTGAAAACTCTTGTTTTTTTTATGTAACAAATATTGTTCGACTGTACATATATTTTCTATCTCAATATCTATTGTCAGCAGGTACAGTATGTTATAAAATAGACTTGTTCATAGCGCTAGTACAAAATACAGAAAGGATAGGTAAAATGGCAAAAATACCAGAAGGCTTTTTATGGGGTGGGGCAGTTGCTGCTCACCAAATTGAAGGAGGGTATGATAAAGGTGGAAAAGGCATTTCGATAGCCGATGTGATGACGGTTGGAAGTGCTAGCCACTCTCGACAGATTACTGATGGCGTCTTACCTGACGAATATTATCCGAATCATGATGCAATAGATTTTTACAGAACCTATAAGGACGATATACAATTATTCGCTGAGATGGGATTTAAGTGTTTTCGAACTTCGATTGCCTGGACTCGTATCTTCCCAAATGGAGATGAAGAAGAACCTAACGAAGAAGGGTTGAAATTTTATGATGATTTATTTGATCAGCTGCTAGCTCATCAAATTGAACCGGTCATCACACTCAGTCACTTTGAAATGCCCTATCATCTAGTTACTAAGTATGGTGCTTGGCGTAATCGCAAGTTGATTGATTTCTTTGTTCGTTTTGCGGAAGTCGTCATGGAACGATATAAGGACAAAGTTAAGTATTGGATGACCTTTAACGAGATCAATAATCAAGGTGCAATTAATGTTCCTTGGTGCTCATGGACTAATTCTGGTGTCATTTATCAAGAAGATGAAAATCCAGTTGAGGTACTACAGCAGGTTATCCATTATCAGTCAGTGGCTTCTGCAAAAGTTGTTCAATTGGGTCGGAAAATCAATAAAAATTTCAAAATTGGTTGTATGCTGGCAATGGTACCATTTTACCCGAATACATGTGATACAAAAGATATACTTGCTAGCCAGAAGGCAATGGAGCATCGTTTATTTCACTATGGAGATCTTCATGTTTTTGGAGAGCGTCCTTACTATATCGAGGCCTTTTGTCGAAAAAATAATATCAAACTGGATATTTTACCAGAAGATCTAGAAACTCTAAAAGAAGGTTGTGTAGATTATATTGGCTTGAGTTACTATATGAGTGATACAGTGACTGCTACAGCATCTGAGGAAACAGAAGAGCTTTTCAAAGATGTTTATACTAAGAAAAATCCCTATATTGAATCAAGCGATTGGGGTTGGCAGATTGACCCTGAGGGATTACGCTATAGCTTAAATCTTTTATACGATCGCTATCACTGTCCGCTTTTTATAGTTGAAAATGGATTCGGTGCTTATGATAAGGTAGAGCCTGATGGAATCCATGATTCTTACCGCATTGATTACCTCAAACAACACATTGAACAAATGATGTTAGCGATTGAAGAAGATGGCGTAAATGTCATTGGTTATACCCCTTGGGGCTGTATCGATATTGTTAGTGCTGGTACAGGTGAAATGGAGAAGCGTTATGGCTTTATCTATGTCGATAAGAATAATAATGGCGAAGGAACTTTGCAACGAATGAAGAAAGATTCCTTTACATGGTATCAAAAAGTGATTACATCAAATGGAAACGAATTATAAGGAGTAATTAAAATGAATATTGGATTGTTTTGTGCAGCAGGTATGTCAACAAGTATTTTGGTTGAGCGTATGAAAGAAGCGGCTCAGAAAAAAGGGAAAGATGCAACAATTGCAGCTTATTCCATCAGTGAATTGGAACAAAGAGTTGGAGATATTGATGTGGCTCTATTAGGCCCACAGGTTGGTTTCCAACTTGAAAAAGCAAAAGAAATTTGTGCTTCTCACAATGTTCCTGTAGAAGTGATTGCAATGGCTGATTATGGCACTGTAAACGGTATGGCAGTTCTTAAACAAGCTTACATGATGAAAAAATAAGGAGAAGATGATGAAGGATAAACTAATTAAAAAGTTTGTTGATCGGATGATGGCCTTTGTCAATACCAAAGGTGTAACAGCGATAAAAGATGGTATTGTTTTCTCTATGCCATTGTTGATTGTTGGCTCCATCTTTCTTATCTTGGCCAATTTTCCAGTTCCAGCTCTAGCAACGATGTTAGAAACTAGTGGTATTACCCCTGTTCTCAATCAAGCAATTGGTGCGACCTTTAATATCAGTGCGATTGTAACAGTCATTGGGATTGCGTATACCTATGCTAAGCTAGAAAAACAGGAGCCGCTTGGGGCAGGTGTCATTGCCTTAGCAGTTTTCTTGCTAATCCAGCCCTCCAGTTTGATTTCTAAAAATGGGGATGTAGTTGGTAACATTATTCTGAAGGATTGGACTTCCGGGAAAGGGATGATTGGTGCCATTATCGTTGGTTTGATTGTAGGAGCAAGCTATTCTTGGTTTTTGAAGAAAAATATCAAAATCAAAATGCCAGATGGCGTACCAACTGGTGTAGCCAACGCATTTTCAGCCTTGATTCCTGCTACTGTTATCATCACAGCGGCAACGATCTTTGTCGGACTTGTTGAACAATTGTTTAAGGTCACAACGATTGAAGTGATTTATAATCTTATTCAAACACCAATGCAAGGCTTGACTGACTCATTGTTTGGTGCGGTGCTTATGTGTTTCCTTGTACCATTCTTATGGATGTTTGGGGTGCACGGCTCAACTGTAGTTGGTGGCATCATGAGTGGCTTGCTACAGGCGAATGCTTTGGAAAACCAAGCCATTTTAGATAAGGGCCTTGAATTAAATCTAGCCAATGGTGGTCATATTGTGACGATTCAATTTTTTGATCAATTTATCAATGTTACAGGTGCCGGGATTACGATTGGTTTGGTAGTTTACATGGTTGCATTTGCAAAATCAAAACAACTAAAAATTCTTGGACGTCTTGAAATGGTTCCAGCCATCTTTAATATCAATGAGCCGGTGCTCTTTGGTTTGCCGATTGTAATGAATCCAGTTTTAGCAATTCCCTTTATATTAACGCCTATTTTATCTTGTATCATCCAGTATTCAGCGATTTATTTTGGACTGACACCTATGTATGGTGCCGTTCAAGTTCCGTGGACTTGTCCTCCAATTATTTCAGGATTTATCATCGGTGGTTGGAAAACAGCCTTGTTGCAAACACTTATTTTGGTTATGTCTTTCTTTGTTTATTATCCATTTATTAAACAGATGGATAAACAAGCTTTACAAGCTGAAATACAAGAAACAAGCGATTTAGAAGACGAAGATTGGTAAGAGAGGCATTAAAATGGACGAAAAAGTACTCGAAGTGTGTTTTCAAATTATCACCTATGTAGGAACAGCAAAATCTATGTACATCGATGCTATTCAATTGGCTAAGCAGGGTGAATTTGAGCAGGCTAAAGATAGAATTAAACAAGGCGAAGAAGCATTTGTACAGGGACACAATGCTCACCACTCACTTTTGACAAAAGAAATGAATGGGGAATTAAACCAAACAGGTCTAATTCTGATGCACGCTGAGGATCAGTTATTGAGTGCAGAAGGTTTTCGAACGATTGCTGAGGAATTTATAGCAGTCTATAAACGCTTTGAGGAAGGTAAATAGAGCAAGTTATGAAAGTAAAAATTAAGCAATGTTAATTACCTATTCAGACAGTCTTGGAAAAAATCTGAAAGACTTGAAGCAGGTCTTAGAAGGCCCTTTGAAAGATGTGGTCGGTGGTGTCCACATTCTTCCCTTCTTTCCATCGTCAGGCGACCGCGGGTTTGCACCCGTGGACTATACCAAGGTTGATGAGGGTTTTGGAGATTGGAGCGATATTGAGGCACTCAGTCAAGACTACTATCTCATGTTTGATTTCATGATTAACCATATCTCAGCCAAGTCGCCTTATTTCCTTGATTTCCTAGAAAAGAAAGATGATCCGCCCATGCGACAAGGTGAAACCGAAGGTCGAGAAGGTATCATGGGGTATAGGTCTCATAGAATGAGGAGGGAAACAGACGAAACGATACGGTAACAGAGAACTGCATAGTGTGGTGATGCCTTTTACCGACTGATATAGGATTGTAGAGATGGTAAACTGGATAGGATTTTGGTCAAGTTGAGTAGTTATTTTGACAGGAATATCATGTGCCAATTTCTCGACAACATCACAATCTCAGGAAGTGGGCAGATTCCTGTAACTTTCCTTGAAGGAAGAGAAGTTGACTTGTAGGAAACTGCAATCGAAAGGTTGCAGTTTTTTGTGTTGTTTCGTGGTATAATAGGCTAAAACGATAAACGGTATGATTTGTTACTAGCTGTAGGAGTTTTATTATGGGTAAGTGGACTTGTCAATGCGGATATCCAATGAATGACCATGCTGCCCCAGACCCGAATGCTTTCTCGGTATTCTCGGATGAGTTATGGGAAGAGATAATGGATACCGCAGATGAAAATAATAAGATTGATTATTATGATATTTCTGATGCTTCGTACTATGCTTGGCAATGTCCAAATTGTCATAGCTTGATGGTATTCGGTGAGGATGAGAATCCAAATCGTTATACTTTTTATAAGTGGATAGATTTAGATCGTAAAGAGAAGGAGCTAACTGATCAAGAAACTGATTCAAATTCATCAGTTGTAGTTTATAGAGTTGCATCAGTCACTTTCTCAGAGTTTGGCGAGGAGTACACCTATATTTGTGAGGATGAATCAATCAGGGAAGACCATTTTGTGGTTGTACCTGTTGGAATCAACAACGTCGAAAAGATTGCTCATGTTGTGAAGATATTTCAGGCTTCGCAAAAAGATATCTCATATCCAATTGACAAGTTAAAGCGTGTGATTAAGCGTTATTCTGATTTTGATAAAGAGAAAGCAAAAGAGATTGCAGCGGAATTATTAAGAACAGGTCGATGTTTGCAAATAGATGATTTTTCTAAATCAGTAGCAGATGACTATTTCGATATTTTGCACAATAAACTTGGATACTGGTGGTTGGAACTGAATGGCGTTCCCATTCCAATGAAGGTTGTCCTATTGAATACCAATTATGAAAAGTATCACGTTGACTGCGCTATACATATCAAACCTTACAATATGCACTATAGTACTTTCCAATCGTTAAAGTTATGTACCGACTTTGAGATAGACGCTGCGAGATGGGTCGATGTTATTTCTGATGAATATGTTTGGGGAAATTCCTGGGAACTTGGTGGTATCCAGTTTGGAATTACCTGTAATGAATCACCAGAGTTTGAGGATGAGGTGACACTTGGCAAATACAGTCGTGTCCCATATTATAACGACTGGCATCCAGATTGGAGCGAGAGATATGGCTTTAATGTAGTTTGGAAACCACATGAATCTGATGAAGACTTGTCGGTAGACTTTTACATTTCTTAGAGTAATAAATTCGTTCAATAATATAATCACAAAGCCAGTCTAGTTCCGTTCATTCTAACTACTTTAAAGGATTAATTATATGTTTGATACAACTGAGTCAGGTTATTACAATAACGGTGAATCATTTTTTATTAATGGTGGACTACATGATAAGAGTTTACATGAATTATTACCGATAATTCAACATGAGACTGTTCACCATCGAATTTTCCATACATCTTCTTTGGGTCTACTATTGATAATGTTTGAAAAAATATCCCTTACAGATTCTACTAGAGATGAAATTTTACAAGGGGTTAGTAAATATTATAAAAGAATGCAAGAGCAGCTTGCTACATATATAGAAATGTTGAGACTCCTTGAGAAATCTGGAGTGGAAGCATTTAAAAATGAAGCAATATACATGAGAGAATATAATAAAGTATATTTCAATTATTTTAAGAATCTTTCATATAAGAACAAGCATCTTGGTTATTTTCGGATTATCAATTATACAACGGAAAAAATACAATCATTGATTAATTGTCTACTATTAATTGGTAGAGATGCGTTTAATATTGATGTTACTAAATTTGGTCTAGAATCTATAACAACTCTTTCTCAGTTACAAACTGTAATGTCAGAAGGGCGTTGTTCTAGATGCAATTCTTACAATAAATGTAGTTGTGGCATAGAGCGTCGACTTGACTTCAATCCCAATAGGAGATTTAGTAAATTAATACAAACGATATCATGGGTTAATGGAGAGTTTGAGTATGATCAGAGTGTGATTGAGTGTAGCACTCTGGAAACCAATGGAATTGATGATTATATTAAAATTGTAGAGCAAAATTATCCTTCAAATTTCATGGTGCGTAACAGATTAAGTAGTTTTTATTTAAAAGAGGATAACTCAAATACCTTCGGTTTACCCGATTTAGCACATTCTTTCCCATTTTTAGAAATTAGTGGAGAGAACTATGATACTCCAGAGATAAAGTACATTGCTAATCCAGAAGAGTTATTTAGTTTAGATAATATAAAGTATATTAATGTAATTCCTTCAGGCTGTTTGTTAACGGTAAACGTCGTTTTATCGAACGGAGAAAATTATTATTGTATGTACGTTGATGACGAGTTGAATAGTGGTTTTTTACTAGTTTTACAATTGGCCTATCGCAATAATGCAATATTACAATTCCATGATTTTTATATTTTTAAATATCCTAATTGGAAAGACCTATTAGCTGCTTTACCAAACACTAGCTATATCTTAATTTCTAATTCGATTGCTGCAAGCGCTCAAAATATACAAAAATATTTTACTGGAGTCGAGTTCACGATTGTAAATATGGATGGCTATAGTATACTGGTGATGAGAAATAATACACTTTTTTTGCTTCAGCCCATTATTAGTCAACTATCAGATATAATCAAAAATACTTTCACAAATTATAATTCTAACATTTTTATTGAAAGTTTTGATAATCACAATGAAATTGTGGAGATAGGTAAGGAAATGATGCTTGGTAATATTTTGGCTAAAAAAGTGTCTAAAGTCGATCTTGAAGATAAAGTAAAAAAAAGTTTGGGTCTTTAGTATGTTTTTCGTACAACAGTATTATTTAAAACTCTATCAATCCCCTTTCGTTCTATAGTACAGGAGATTGCTATCGGCACACGTCGAGTGTGTAGCTCTGCTTGTACCAGCTGAGGTATCGGCGGAGTAGAAGTAGATGATCTGCCCATGCGACAAGGTGAGACCGAAGGTCGAGAAGGTGCCCTGGGGTATATGACTCGCAGAATGAGGAAGGAAACCGACGAAATGATACGGTAAGTCCGAACCGCTGAGTGCGTGGATCTGCTCTTCCGATCTGAGACAGCGAAAAGTAGAAGGGGATGGTATTGGTATCAATCAATGAGTAACAAAGTAACAGCATGATTCGTAACATTTGCTTGTAATTGCGGAGGAACATCAGTATGGATGGAATAACAAAAGATTCTATAAAAACGGCTAAACTAATGAAACAATTATGGCCCCAATTAACCGATAAAGAAGCTATTGATGAAGTAAAAAGATATACGAATGGCAAAAATACTGCAATCTTTACTAAAGTTGAAGGTGACACAATTGTAGGTCTAGCACTATGTTCACTCAGATTTGATTATGTTGAAGGTTGTAAATATAGTCCTGTGGGATTCTTAGAAGGGATTATTGTCGACGAGGAATATCGTTTAAAGGATATTGCTAAAAACCTCTGTACAAAATGTGAGGAATGGGCGAAAAATAAAGGATGTAAGGAATTTGCAAGTGACTGTACTTTAACGAATACGGATTCTATAAAATTTCATCTCAATATTGGATTTCAGGAGGCAAATAGAATTATTCATTTTAAGAAAAAATTATAATTTCAGAACGTGGTCAAAATTTATGTATCTTTAGAAAGTGTGAAAGATTGGACGAACAAATTTTTTTGATGGGTGGAAATCCGCCGATAAAGAACCATACGATTGTTAATAAAATTGTGTCATCAAGGAAGATCGAAAGAATTGTCATTTTTACAGTTTTTCGAGATAATTGGCAACCCTATATGAAAAAGTACACGGAAGTTTTCCAAAGCCTTTTTTCTAACTTAAACACTGATTACTTACTCTTGGACATTGAGCAGATTAATTTTGGTAGCTATCTAGATGCTGATCTAATTATCATCGGTGGTGGAAATACGGAAAAATATTTAGCTACTTACGTCAATCAGCAGTTCAAAAATTATATCGATCGTATGCTGAATAAAGGTGCGAAAGTTATGGGATTTTCTGCAGGAGCCCTATTATTAGGAGAAAAAGTCTATGTGTCACCTAATGATAATTCAGATCATCAGATAAAGATAAAAAATGGATTAGGAGTCTTTAGTCAGTTTTTAATTAGTGTCCATTATGATTCATGGAATGATAAAGCTAATAAGGATAGAGCTGAAGAACTCGTTCATGTTCCCATAATTCCACTAAATGATCATTCTTGTCTTGTATTAGATAAACTTGGAAACATTATTGAGAAAATTGACTAGTTTTCATTATCTAAATCTTGATTTAGGTAACTAAAGTATAAACGAACATTAGATGAAAGGTTTAAAGTAAACATGAGTCTCTTATTTGAAGAATTTAAAACCATTTGTTTCCATTTAAATCGAGTCGGAATTACACCGACACTGATGGGGTCTTTGGGATTGGAGTTTAGAACGAAAGAAAATTGGGGGCCGTCTGACATTGACATTCATGTGCCTGGTGACCCTAGAGGTTGGGAAGCGCCTGATCATCTCAGAATTTATGACTGGGACAAGATAATGAAAGTGATGAAAGACTTAGGCTACGTCTTAATAGATATTCATGAGCATGAATTCCAAAAGGATAGAGAGAGTGTTGAATTTGGAAGTATCGATTCCTTACTTGATTTTGCAGGAGTTTCGGAATCGGATATAGAGCTTATTCACATTGAAGGCATCACTTTTCGTCTTCCAAGTCTGGAGCAGTATCTAAGTATTTACAAAGCTTCTTCTCAAGACTCCTATCGAAATGAACAAAATAACAATAAGGATTTTAAAAAGATCGAGTGGCTGGAAAAACATTTGTAAATTATCATATGAAAAGTAGTAAGTTGTAAGACTGACTGCTATGTTATTTTTATTGGTTATTTAATTTATACGATATTGGCTAGTAATAGAATTAGTAAGTAAAGCAGGTAGAAAAAATGGCTTCAAGTAAAGAATATTTAAATTTCATTTTAGAACAACTATCCGATTTGGAAGAAATAACATATAGATCAATGATGGGCGAATATATTGTTTATTATCGCGGAAAAATTGTGGGTGGGATTTATGATGATAGATTTTTAGTGAAGCCTGTTAAATCTGCAATAGCATATATGCCAAATGCAAAGTATGAGTTACCATATGATGGAGCAAAGGACATGCTGTTGGTAGATGATGTTGACAACAAAAATTATTTAACTGGCTTATTCAATGCAATGTATGATGAATTACCTGCACCCAAACCAAAGAAAAAGAAATAATTAAATTGGAATTTAAGGAGAGAAAAATGATTTTAGAAACGGAAAGATTGATTCTTCGCCCATGGGAAGAAAGAGATGCCAATGATTTATTTCAATATGCCAGTGATCCAGAGGTTGGTCCGAATGCAGGTTGGCCTGTACATACTAGTGTTGAAAATAGCAGAGATATTATTAATAGTGTTTTTTCCGCTCCTGAGACATATGCCATAGTTTTAAAAGAAACAATGCAGCCAGTGGGTAGCATAGGATTGATGATTGGCTCTGCAAGTGATAAAGGGATTCCTGATACTGAGGCGGAGATTGGCTACTGGATTGGAGTTCCATATTGGGGTCAGGGGCTTATACCAGAAGCAGTTCGTGAGATAATAAGACATGGATTTGATGACCTGAATCTGGAGAAAATGTGGTGCGGTTATTTTGACGGCAATACAAAGTCAAAGAGAGTTCAGGAAAAATGTGGTTTCCATTATCATCATACAAAAGAGAAGGTTCCTTGTGCATTGGAAGATGTTCTTCGCACAGAACACATAACCTGTCTGTCAAAGGAGGAGTGGATTTCAATTAGGTAAATCCCAGTTTGTCGAGGGAACGTCTTTAACGGTAACCTAATGCTATCATTAGAAGGTTTATAGACATGTTTCCACATGAGGACAGGTTCACTTAATATACTTAATGTTCACTCGTTTCATGTTGAAGCGGTATCACTACTTGTACGAGCTGAGATAACCTCGAAGTAGTAGTAGGTGTATGTCCTATGCAAGGCCAATGCGCGCCTAAGAAAATGAGCAGGGTGAAGTTTGATTAGATATGTGTAACTGCGAACGGAGAGCGTCGTTCTGTTGACTAAAGCAAATAATTAATAGTTTGATAAAAGATTAAAATATTGATCTTACTACTTTAAGAGGGAAGCTAGATTTTTACTAGTTTTTAGACATGTAAGCTCGATATGAAGACGTCTAATATGATTAAAGAATCATGTAATAAAAATAATATAAGCGATTTAGAACTCGCCAGATGGATAGGTTAGACTCCACAGAACTTTGGTAAGTAACTGAAACGAGATACAGTTACTCTTGAGGAATTGAAACGAGATACAGTTACTCTTGAGGAGTTGAAACAGATAGCTGATGTGATGGAGGTTGCTTTTGAACAGTCATTTGTCTTTCCGAATGGAGAACAGATAAAAACGAGTAACGAGTGAGGTAAATCATGGCATACGAAAAGAAAAGTATAAGAGCAATAATTGATGATATGAATAGTAGAAGAGTATACCTTCCAGCTATTCAAAGAAAATATGTGTGGGGAGATTCACAGATTACAAGGTTGATGGATTCTATCATGCTTGGATACCCTATTGGCACTTTTCTCTTTTGGAAAGTTAAGAAGTCTATAGTGAATCAGAAAGAGTATTCAATGTATGAATTTATTAAAGATTATCATGACCGTGATATGTATAAGAATCCTGCTGCACCGCAGCCGTTCCCAATTAGCAGTGGTGATGAAACGATCTGGGCAGTTTTAGATGGGCAACAGAGATTGACTTCTTTATACATAGCTTTACAAGGGAGTATGAGCAGAAAACTTCCAAACAAAAGATGGAAGAACGATGATGCTTTTCCGAAGAAAGAAATGTACTTTGATCTGCATAGTGAAAAAACTGATGACGATGACATTTCTTATGAGTTCAGATTTTTAACAGCAGAAGAGGCCGCAAAGAATAAGGAAGACAGGATTTGGTATTTGGTAAAAGATATTCTTAAATATTCAGCTGAAGATTTATTAACAGAGGTCATCATTCCAAATGGGTGGGCAACCGACAAAGTTGTAACGAAGAATATTTCTCTTTTACATACAAGACTTGTCACTGATGAAATCATCAATTATTTTGAAGTAGAAAAAGATTCGATTGACAGTGTATTGGATATTTTCATTAGAGTAAATTCTGGTGGAACAGTTCTTTCAAAGAGTGACTTATTATTCTCAACTATTGTTTCTCATTGGGATAAGGCTAGGGATGAAATTGATAAGCTACTAGCTGAAATAAATAAGAAGGGCGAAGGATTTAAGTTCTCTAATGACTTTATTATGCGTACCTGTTTGTATCTTTTAGATATGTCCGTCGCATTAAAAGTTGAAACATTCAAAAGAGATAGTGTACTAAAAATCAAAGAAAATTGGGAGTCAATCCGAAGAGCCATCAAGGATACAGTTGATTTATTAAATGAGTTTGGTTTCAATTCAGAGAACATGATTTCTTATGTGGCTGTTTCTCCTATGATTTACTACCGATACAAAGGCGGTAATTTCGATTCAAGTAGTAAAGCTGAATTAAGAAAATACATTGTAATCACACAGGTAAGACAGATTTTTGGTACTGCATCAAACTCTGCACTTACAAGTATTCGTGAAGCATTGAAGGCGGCTCCTGCTAATTCATTTAGCATGGCAAATCTTAATGCTATCAGATTTACTGGTGACAGATCTCTTCGTTACACAGCCGAAGAGATTGATTCGATGTTTGATACTTATGAAATTGGTGCCTATACATTTATGCTGTTATCTCTTCTGTACCCAAATTTGAAATACAGTCAGAAGGGATTTCATCAAGATCATATGCATCCGTATACAGGATTTGAAGAAGGTAAGATTAAAGATTTAGTGTTACCGGACGGAACAGTGATTGATGATGATACTAAAGAAGATTGGCGTAGAAGAAGGAATACATTAGCAAACCTTCAATTGTTGGAAGGTAGAGAGAATGAATCCAAGAATGCGACACCACTTGTTGATTGGCTGAAGGTAACTGAGAACAATGAAAATGCGAAGTACCTTCCTGGCGATGTTTCTTATGAACTTGCAAACTTCGAAGAGTTTATGGAGAAACGTCAGGAACTGATGAGCAAGGTATTAAAGGACATTCTCTTATAGTATCTGCCTTTATGAGCAATGGGGCAATTCAAGGCTTTAATCGGTTTAACATACCGATTATAAGGTAAAAAAGGTTGCTTCACGATTTCCCTTTACAGTAGAGGTTGAATAGGTTACTCGTTGGAGAACCGAGCCACGTCGAATGTGTTAGTTTGTCAAAAAACGTAGCTAATTCTCAAAAGGTTTCCCGAACTTTTTGAGTCCGTCCATGTGACAAAGGTGAGACCGAAAGTCGAGAAGATGCTCTGGAGTATAGGAATTAAAGAATGAAGAGGAAAACCGAGAAGTGTTATCGTTTAAATATTACAGTATGAGTTTGAGTTTCAAAATATAATGTCATTGTTAAATTATACTCATTTATATGTAAGTATTTAAAAAGTGAAAATATGAATTAAGGAAATAATAAAAAATGCTATGACTACGATAGTTGTAGCATTTTTTTTAACTAATTCGTGATATAATATTGGAAATAAAACATATGGAGATATTATTATGAGTAAGAATATAGTTTTTCAGAGCGTAGAATCTTTGCAACAAGTTGTCAATGTTATTAATGAAGCAGCCGAAGCTGTGAATGATAAAACACGTACAATGAGAGAGAGTGCTATTCCGGAGGTACTTGCGGGTGCTTTAGGAGCAGGTATAGGTGGTGTAGGTTCTTTTGTAGCACTATATGGTATGGGATCTGTAGTAGGTTTATCTGCTGCAGGTATCACTTCAGGACTTGCTGCTGCGGGTGGTATTGTCGGTGGTGGAATGGTAGCAGGTGTCTTTGTTCTAGCAGCACCAGTGGCCTTATTAGCAGCCGGTGGTGTATTATTGGCATCAGATTTAAAGAATAAACAATTAAAACAAGAAAAAGAACGTTTATATAAAGAGGCAATAAGAAAGCATGAAGGAATCATTAAAGCTCTAAAATCTGAGGCTGATTCAGATAAAGAACGTCTTGATTATTTACAAAGTTTAAATATTCTTCTTACTCAGGCAATTAAAGATTTAAAAAGTGATTTAGGTAAAGCGTAATGAGTAAATTTAATTATTCTGATGAGGAACGAAAATTTAATAATATTTTAGTTTATCAATCTAAAGAACTAAGCTTAATTAAAAGACCTGATATGTCAGGTATAGAAGCAAGAATATCTGAAAGTGAAGAGTTATTAAGAGATTTAGGAATACCTCTTAATAATTTACAAAAAATTAACAACGAATCTTCTAAAAGAATAATAGTCGTCCCAACGTGGGAAGAGTTAATCGCTAAGGCGGAACGTGAAGTTGGTTCTACGAACGACTTAGAAACGCTTTTTACAAATGAAGAATTAGAAATAAACCAAGCAATTATCCGAGATTTAAATGAGGATTTTAACAACATTCATAAACTTGACAAAGTCGACTTATCAATTTGTGCTGGTGCTGGTATTTTAGCAGCAATAGTTGATATTCTTTTAATTGGAGTACCTAAAAAAACTCCACAAGGTTTAAAAGGTGGTCCTTTATCTAATTATGTAAGAGATTGGTTCAATAAACAATTCCCTGAAGAAGAAATGGAAAAGTTGGCAAATTCAAAGATTAGCAAGGTTCCTTTTGATGCACAGGATAATCGTCATACCAAAGTGAATGTAAATGGCCTATCTGCTTACTATCATAGATTACTATCTCTTGGGCATGATCCACTTCTTGGTTTAGTAATTGGTGTGTGTGATATTCTAAATGGAAAGATGACTACAATTGATAAAACAGGAAAAATCGTATCTCAATCTATGAAGAACTACTCAGATAGAAAAGAAAGTGATATTTTCGCTGCAATTGCTAAGCAAATAATTCATTTTAAATCTGATATTACAACATCAATGGGATTGCCTGCTCCATTGATGGGACTATTTAATTTACTTCAGTTCGGAAAAATTGGGGATGAGGAACAAACAATAGCAGAAATAGTTCAAGGAATGTATTATGAAGGATATGATTTTATTCATTTTTGTAGCATGGCAGTTTCTACTATGATTGTAGAAGTTGTCATTAGACTTGGATATGCTCTCAAAAGAATTAAAGAAGGAAATCCTTTAAAAAATTCTATTCCTTTTTCGTTGGATAGAGAAAAGAATCCAAAATTAAATACCATGCTATTTATCGGACATTCTACAGCTACAGCTGCAAATGCGGGGAAAATCTATTTTACAAAAAATCCTATGACAATAAATTATGCACAATGGATCACTTTTGCAAAGTATTCTTACACTCAACTAAAATGGGTATTAATGGAGAAGTCCGAACTAAGAGATGCATATGTTTCTAACCAAATATACAAGGAAACTAAAGAAATATTTGATAAAGTAAATCGTACTCTCGAAGAATTTGGAAAAGATTATGTTGTTGTATTTGATTGAAAAGTTTGGTAGAAGCGTTTAAGAAAAGAATAATCGTGGATATATGGGATTGTTTTTGGAGGTTATCAAACATGAAATTCCATGAATTTGGGGATAAGAATTTGCCTCCTATCTTGCTGATACATGGCGGTGGCAGTTCTTGGTGGAACTATCTTCGTCAAGCACGGATCTTATCAGAAGAATACCGTGTTATTTTACCTACTTTGAATGGCCACGGCGAAGAATATCCACTCGATTATGTTTCTACTGAAGATTCTGCTTTGGAGATCCTAGACTATATCAAAGAACACTGTGGCGGGAAGTTGTTTGCGATTGGTGGTGTTTCGCTTGGTGGTCAAATTGCTATGGAGCTTTTGTCCTTAGACAGCGAGATAGCTGAGAAAGTCATCATAGACGGAAGCCTCTGTATTCCTCAACCAGGGTTAGCTAAACTCAGCATCTTTCTAGTATCACTATTTGGTAAACTGATGTTCAGTAAATTCTCTTGTAAACTTCAATTAAGCATGATGGATAAACTCTATCCTAAACTGGCTTATCCAGAAGAGATAAAAGCATATTATTTGGAGGATCTGCCAAGGACACCTATCAAAACATTGGTGACCATTTACAAAACTTATATGGGGCGTTACAAGCTCAAGGACACAATTTCTGCTAGTAAGGCGCAGGTTCTGTATATCTATGGTGAAAAAGAATTGAACTGTGTGAAAGCATCGGCAAAATTATTTCAACAACTACATCCAAACACGATCTTGTATGAAGCTAAGGGCTATAACCACGGCTTTTTGTCAGCTTACCTGCCCCAAGAGTGGGTTGATTTGGTTGAGCCATTTTTGGAGAATAACGATTGATTATACTTTATTAATTTAGAAAGCAGAGTTTCATGGAAGTCAAAAAATATAGTCCCCTCAATTCCTTAAAAAAGATAGCAGATAACCTATGGATTGTAGATGGGGAAGAAGTACAGATGGATTTCAAATTATTCAAAGTGCCTTTTTCAACTAGAATGACGGTTATCCGTTTGAAGAATGGTGGTATTTGGGTGCATTCACCGATTAAGCCTAGTGACAATTTGCTTTTTGAAATCAAGCAATTGGGTGAGGTAAAACACCTTATTGCTCCAAATGTCTTACATTATAGTTATATAGATGAATGGCATCAACTATTTCCTGAAGCAAAAGTTTGGCTAGCTAGTGGTGTTCAAAAGCGTGCCAGAAAATCGGGAATGAGTTTGGATTATGGTCAGGAATTAAGCAAGGCCAATTGGAACGAAGAAATTTGTTTTACAACATTTGAGGGAAGTTTTTACGTGAAAGAGGTTGTTTTTTTCCATACTGAAAGTTCAACTCTAATTTTAACGGATCTTATTGAAAACATAGAAACAGAAAATTTATCGATTTTTGAAAAGCTACTGTTAAAAATAGGTGATAATCACTATCCAAATGGTAAAACACCAAGAGATTTAAGAATGACTTTTTTATTTGGTAAAAAACAAGCATTGAAGAGTTATCATAAAATAAAGAAATGGGAACCTAAGAATATTATTATTTCTCATGGACCGTGTATAGTTGGACAAGCAAAAGAAATGCTAAACCAAGCGTTCTCTTGGCTAGAGAAATAGGAATTTACTATAAAGAATTTAATAAAATATATCTAATATAATTGACTAAAATTACTTGGAGTTGTTAAATTAAGATGTGGAATCTACTTAAATTGTTGATTCTAATAGGTATCAGATGACCCCCGAGAAAGAATATAGATTAACTCTCGGTATCCCTCAATTAGATTTAGTGAAAGAAGAATCCATTTTTGACTTGATTCCCTTCTCTATCTTATGGTAGTATGTATATACAAATTGTATGTACAAAGGAGAGGTAGAAATGGCAAACACGAAAGCAGTGAATTTTCGAGCAGATGCGATGTTTTACCAGAAAACAAAAGAGGTGCTTGCAGATCAAAAGATTTCTGTGTCAGATGTCCTAAATGCAGCACTTCGAAAAATTGCCAACGGGACTGTGGATCCAGAAGAATTTGTTTCGAGTGATTTGCAGGACAAACAGTATCAAGTAGCCTTTGAAGATTTGAAGAAGGAGATTTTAGTGGGGCACCAGGAAATCGCTCAAGGAAAAGTCACTTCTGTAGCCGATGTGAGAAAGGAATTTGGTCTTGACTAAGTTGAAACGCTATCAGGTCTTTCTTGCAGATCAGGCTAAGCAGGACTTGCGTGGCATTCACGACTATATTCTTGTGAATTTTTATAGCCAGCAAGCTGCAGATGGCAAAGTTGATTTGCTATTAAGTGCTCTTGAGACCCTAGAACTGTTTCCAGAAGCCTGTCCTCTGGTATCAAGCCGGGGCTATGGTGAGATGACGAATGATGGGAAACCCTATCGTTATATGCCAATAGAGAACTATCTCGCATTTTATTATATGGAGAAGCATACAGTGTATGTTGCTCGTATCCTCAGTGCAAAGCAGGATTGGGTCAAGATTTTTTATAAGTAGATTGAAGGACTTTGTGTTTAAAAGAGAGTAATAAGGAAATATGAAAAAATTTAAATGGCTTTTATGGATAATGTTTGTAGGAATTGCTCTGTATACTTTAGCATTCCTTAATGGATTTGGTGGTGAAACCATTCCCAAAAACAGAACAAAGGAACAGTACGAATTTGAAAAAACGTTTGAACCTTTGTTTAAATTTTTGGAGCAAGATAAGAAGGAGTTTACAGGATTAAAGGCATACACTAGTAGAGTTTATATAAAAAATCAAGATGAAGTAAAAAAATACGAAGTAGATTTAGATATCACTCAATCTGATATTAAAGGTGATTATACAATAACACTTGGCGAGGATAACAAAACTGTTCCGGTTACATATTCTAATGGGAAGTTAAATTATGGGTCGGAGGTAACTCCTTTATATGATGAAGAAATTCTTAATTTAGTGGTACAAAGAGATTTCTTTACTTCTTTAGATGTAAAGGAGACCTTTAAGAGTGCAGAAACAGAACTTCGTGAGATTGTATATCAGCCAGAAAATAACTCTGACCTCTATAAACATCTAAAAAGCAAATATGATTTACCAGAGGAAACAACATGTATAGTATTAGTAAATCATTCTAGCTCAACTATATATAGAGTAACTATTCAACTAAAATCTAATCAAAAGATTGTGCAAATTAGTAGTGTTATTTTTGAAAAAGAATGAGGTTTCCATGAACGAAATTGAAAAGAGTAATCGCCGAGTTGAAATGTCTGCAGTATTATCGGATGCATTATAAAATTGGAATTGTCACATTTGAAGGTATTCGTGAAATTGAATAAATTCTTTTAACTCAGGGGTAATTTGACTCTGATAAAGTTAGAAAGATAAATATGGATTTAAAATTTAAATATTCGAATATAGCAGTTTTTAGAATCGTTGAGTATAACAATAAAAAATTTATTTTAGATTCTACTTCGATAAAAGGAAAAACCTATTTCTTGGGTTGGCTTCCTAAGAAAGTTACTGCAAATATGGTTGAGTTATCTCCTTCCAATGACAGTTTTGAAATAAAATCTAAAACTCGGTTAGGAACATCTACAATAGCCATTATGGTTCAACCACTGGTCGGTATTTCCTATAGGTTCATGAAAAAGGCGTTTATCAGCTGGGGAGTCAGTCAACAAATTATTTTGAAATTAGGTATATTTGCTTTCTCTATGCTTTTATCCTATCTAATGGCGGTTTGGTATGGAAAACGTGCCAAACGGACATTTGACTCGAGAATTCCTAAAGATAGCAAATCATACTGTCTTGTTTTTGAACCAAAAGGGAAACGAATGATCGATTGGTATATCACAGTAGTGGCCAATATTGTTTGTTTGAGTTTTTTTATCGGAACTAATAATGGAACTGAAGGGGCATTATTGATTGTGAATGGCCTTATATCGTGGTTCGGTTTTGTGATCATGAGAATGCCACAAATCCCAGAGTACTATAAAACCTTATCTTTGATTAAAATTGAGGAGCTTTCAAAAGAAAAATGAATGAGGAACCCCCATGTTAAAATCCAATAAGCTAATCATTTTTTTAATTTCTCTCCCCTTTCTGATGGTCATTGTTTTCTATTCTCTTAGTGAGCATCCTGGATACAGTGATGATGGGAATTTCGTCAGAAATCATGAGGCTACTATTAAGGAGGAGATCATCGCACACTTAGCTCAGGAAAAGCAAGACATAAAATCTGTGACGCTCTTACCAAATACTGCTAGGGGCGAGTATGATAATGGTGGTGATGTGAGTGGACATTACCATATCTATTTTACAGCCTACGTCAATCATAATCGCGAGCGAACGATAAGCGTAGAACTATTCTTCCCAGATGCCAGCATCCCCCCTTTCACCTTGTTTCCTCCTAACCCTTATAAAGACAAGGGCAAAAAGATGTACAATTGGTTGATGGGGAATATTGAAGTATCGGAAGAAGCGTCTAAATAGAAATAAGGAAAAATAAGGATGAATAGAATAGTAGACGATCAGATAACGCTTATTCCTTATTATAGGAATGATGACATCTCCCTTCTTTGGTATCAAGATAGTGAGATTTGCAAACAAGTGGATAATACTGATCAGATTTACAATCTAACAAAACTTCATAAAATGTATGATTATCTAATTTCACATGGTTCTTGCTTTTATATCCAATATGAGGGAGTGTTAGTTGGAGATGTGACTCTTCAAGATAATTCAGAGCTTTCTATAGTGATCAGCAAAGAGTATCAGAATTTACAGATCGGAAGACGGTGTATTTCTGAAATGATACAGATGGCCAAAGAGAAAGAAATGGTTAAGGTAACTGCTCAAATTTATCCTTTTAATACTCAAAGTCAAAGAATGTTTTTGGCTTTGGGATTTCAGAAAGTAGATGAAGAGTGGTATGAATATAAGTTGATTTAGGAAAGCTGTGTATTATTTTATGTATTTAAATAATAGTCCGTATTTTATATACTAAAGAATATTAAAGTGAGAATAAACTCATTAAAAACATATAATTGAAATAGGAGAAGAAATTATCTATCTTCTATGTCTGTAACCTCTTTTTCTGCTATAATATCACTAGATAGGAATGTGGGAGTTTCAATCATGGTTACAAAACGGTTTTTTAAAAATGTTATTGTTGCGATGGTCTCGGTTTTTATGTCCTTGGCTTTTGTTCAAGGGGCTCAAGCTGAGCAAACGGGTCTCGATTACCAGAGTCTGAATCTACTGCCTTTTAATGGCAGTAAGTAGCTCGTTCTAGGTGATTTTGACCATTTAGGTCGGGCGACTTCGGCTCATATTCAGTTGCAGGACAAGGATGAGCCAAAGAAAAAAAGAGAACCACGGCTCAGCTATAATCCGGTTGGCTGGCACAATTATAAGATTGCTTATGGAAATAAAGGAAAGAAGGCCTGGTTGTTCCACAGAGGGCATTTGATTGGCTATCAGTTTAGCGGTCTGACCAATGAAGGGAAAAATCTGGTTCCTTTAACTGCCTGGACCAATACGGGGAATTATAAAGGGACAGCAGATAGCAATGTGGAAGGCATGCTCTACTACGAGAAATGGCTTGATAGCTGGCTATCCACCCACCCCAATTATTGGCTGGACTACAAGGTGACTCCGGTCTATACGGGGGATGAATTGATTCCTCGGCAGGTGACCTTGCAATATGTAGGAATTGATCGAGATGGCAACCTTCTACCAATCAATTTAAGTAGTCCCAAAGAGTCAGTAGATGCTTATGGGATCACCACCGTTACCTTGGACAACTACTCTAAGAATGCGACCATTGACTATCTCAAGGGGACTGCCAAGCCATCTTTAGTGCCGACAGAACCAAGTAGTCAACCTCAACCTGCTAGTCCTTCTGTAGAGACGCAACCAAGTCAAGCCCCTCAACCGAGTCAAGCAGTAGAGCCAGTTCAGCCAGTCCAACCTGTCGAGCCTGCAGCACCAATTCCTCAACTAGCTCCAGTTGTTTATGTGGCCAGAAATGGGAGTGCGGATGTTTATTGGTATTCTAAAGATAGCATGCCACGAAATACCAACTTTGCGAAAGTAGTTGAAATGTCAGAAGAGCAAGCGCTAAGTCTTGGAAAGCGGCATACAAGTAAGGAATGAGTATAAGTTATTATGATAATGAGAAAGCCCAATCGCTGGGCTTTTTGTGTTGCATTACAATCTTAAAAAGCTAGTAATCTAAAATGATCTCTCACAATCTTGCAAACGTTTTTATAAAGTAGTATACTAGAAATAGTTTATGGAATCGTTTGCATAAAACGGTAAATGATAAAAGAGAGTATCGTAGGAGACGAGACAGATGGAATTAACAGCGATTTATCACCGGCCTGAATCGGAGTACGCCTATCTTTATAAGGACGGCCAGCTTCACATTCGCATCCGGACCAAGAAAGAAGATATCAAACGGATTGTCTTGCACTATGGGGATCCCTTTATTTTTATAGAGGATCTTTATGAGGCAACTAAGGAAATGGACAAGGTGACGACAGACGACCTCTTTGATTATTGGCAAGTGTCGGTATCTGTCCACCATGCAAGGATCCAGTACCTCTTTGGATTAGAAGATACAAAAGGAGATAAGGTCTTGTACGGAGATCGGGGTGTGGCAGCCTACAACAAGGAGAACCTGGACTTCGTCATGAACGGTTTTAAGCTTCCTTTTATCCATGAGATTGATGGGTGTGCTGTACCGGACTGGGTGGCGCAGACGGTTTGGTATCAGATTTTTCCTGAGCGCTTTGCCAATGGGAATCCAGCCATTTCACCAGAAGGTGTTCGTCCTTGGGATGCCTCTATTGCTCCTCAAGTATTGGATTTCTTTGGTGGTGATTTGCAAGGGATCATCGATCATCTGGACTACTTGCAGGAGTTAGGAATTACAGGGCTCTACCTTTGCCCGATTTTTGAATCTCCAAGCAACCACAAATACGATACCATTGATTATTTTGAAATTGATCGACATTTTGGAGATAAGGAGACCTTCCGCCAGCTAGTGAAAGAGGCCCATGCGCGTGGGATGAAGATTATGCTGGATGCCGTCTTTAACCATATTGGCTATGATTCACCCCAATGGCAGGATGTGGTCAAATACGGGGAGGATTCGATTTACAAGGACTGGTTCCATATTAAGGAGTTTCCTGTCTCCTCAGAAAATCTGTGGAATAGTCGCGACTTGTCTTACCATACTTTTGCCTTTGCAGGCTATATGCCTAAGCTCAATACGGCTAATCCTGAGGTGAAGGCCTATCTCTTGAAGGTGGCGACTTACTGGATTGAAGAGTTTGATATTGATGCTTGGCGACTGGATGTGGCCAATGAAATTGACCATCAATTCTGGCGGGATTTCCGTAAGGCGGTCTTGGCCAAGAAGCCGGATCTCTATATCCTTGGGGAAATCTGGCATTCGTCCCAACCTTGGCTCAAGGGCGATGAGTTCCATGCGGTGATGAACTATCCCCTCTCTGAAAGTATCAAGGATTATTTCCTGCGGGGGCATAAGGAGACGCAACGCTTCATTTGGGAAATCAATAGCCAGTCCATGTACTATAGGCAACAAATCTCTGAGGTCATGTTTAACCTCTTGGACTCCCATGATACAGAGCGCATTTTGACGACGGCCAAAGGCGATCTACAGTCTGTCAAGTCTGCTCTCGCCTTCCTCCATCTACAACGGGGTACGCCATGTATTTATTATGGAACGGAGCTAGCCCTCATCGGTGGTCCAGACCCAGATTGCCGCCGTGTCATGCCATGGGAGCGCGTATCAGCGGACAATGACATGCTCAACTTTATGAAGGAATTGATCCAGCTCCGAAAAGAAGTAGCTGAGTTGATCCAACATGGTAAAGTGAGTCTGAAAGAAGTAGAGCCAGATGTAGTAGCAGTAGAATGGCAGCATGAAGGCCATCTTCTCAAAGCCTACTTTAACCACTCGAAGACAGACTTTGTCTTAGAAAGAGGACAAGCAGATCTGATCAGTCTGGGGAGCGTCTCTGGTGAACAATTAACCATCCAACCAAATGGATTTGTTATTTGTAGAGAAGAACTGAACGGATAAATCAATGTCTAATGGACGCATTTGTGTACTATTTTCCAAAATCCTTTAGTTGTACATTCCTCTACATAGGTGTATAATGTGTCCTTAGATAAACAAATAAGGAGTTTACTATGGATTTAAAAGATTTTACAGAAAAAGAACAAGAACAAATCAAGCAAGGATTGAGCACGGCTGAGATTTCTGATAAGGAAGCGGCGAAGAAGTTGCTCGCTCTTGTTCCACAAGAATGGATTAAACGCATTCCTTTCTTTGTCAGAGGACATGCGACGACCAAGACAGTTGAGCGTGTAGCCAAGCAATACCCTGAACTCTATGCCGTGGCCAAGCGCCAAGGAGACCTTCCTGAAAAAGAAGGAGAAGAGCTCCGTAAGATTATGACGGCCATCTTTGAAGAAAAGATGAACAAACACAAGATTAAATAATCATTTTTTATCTCACAATAGAACGAGTGATTGCAGTTGAAATGCAGTCACTTTTTTATTTACTAGCATAGAGACTTTTACACTAGTAAATAAAATTGAACAATATTTCATGATATAATACTAATGAAAGCAGTTCCAGAGGGATGAAAGATTCCATTGGAGAAAAACAAGTAAAGGTACTCATGATGAAAAAATTTTTGACAGTTATTTTTACAATTTTTGGATTGATGGTAGGATGGATAGCTTTTATGGTATATAGTTATGAAAGAAGTTATAATGAATGGAAAAGTTCATATACGGGAAAAATAGTAACTAATTCTGAAAAAAATTACTCTACCTCAAGTGATGGAAATAAGGATGATTTCGAATCATCAAAACAAGAATACGCTTCTTCAAGTGATAGAAAAAATAAGAATGATTTAGAATCATTAATGAATATGTTTATGAAAGGACTATTTCCTCCAACTTTACTATATCCAGAATATACAAGGGCATATGAAAAAGCTAAATCTTGGTCAAAAAAGCATTTATCGCAGCAGCAAATTAAAATTTATCTTACTGAGTATGATAGGTATTCAGAGGATGCTACTCAGTACGCTTTAAATAAGCTTAATGTAAACTGGAAAGAGCAAGCACTTTTAAAAGCAAAATCAAATCAAGAGTTTCATTATTCGAAAGAAAAATTAGTTGAACAACTTATAAATATTGACAAATTTACTCAAGAAGAGGCTGACTATGCCATAGAACAAGGTCATTTCGATTGGAAAGAGGAAGCTGTGAAAAAAGCGGAATCTTATGCAAACGGTGGCAACATTTCGAAAGAAAGGTTATTAGAAATACTTGTTGAATATAGAAAATTTACTCAGGAAGAAGCTGAGTACGCAATAGAACATGCAAAAATAGATTGGTCTGATTAAACGATAATTTTAATTTTGATTTTTGTAACATATTAAAGAGCTGGACAGTCTGCCAGCTCTTTTTTGTTACTTATAAACTTTTCTCATTTCGTAAAAAATAGTTGGAGCAAAGCTAGTTTTAAACTATAATAGAGGAAAAGGATTATCGATATGAAAAATTTATAGAACAAACATTTTAATCAATAGAGAAGGAACCAGTTTATGAAACCATCTAAAAAATTCATGCACCTTACTAGCTGTGCCTTGGCGATCTTTGCTTTAGTGGCTTGTAGTAGCAACCAAAAGCAATACAAGGAAAAGCAGGCAAGTTCCACTGTACAGAAATCTAGTTCAGATAAGGAGCGCTACAAGGGAAGCTACAGCAACCTCAACAGCAAGGCGAGTGTCGAAGAAGTGCGGACTCTCTTGTCTGCTTATTTGGATCAGGACAGTGTAGATAAATTTTTGGGTCTGGTAACAGATTACGATAGCATTGTCGGCTCGGTCGGCTTAACGGGTGACTTCAGCACCTTCAAGAAAACAGACTACAATGTTGAGAAGATCAGTGACTTGTGGACCAAGAAAAAGGGCGATTTCGTCGGGACCAACTGCCGGATCAATAGCTATACTCTTCTGAAGAATCGCATCGAGATCCCTAAGATGAAAGCGGATAGTGAACTCTTGTTCGTGGACAATGATGCCATTGACAAAGGCAAGGTCTTCGATGAGGCAGACAAGGAAGCCTTTAACATTCTGTATTCACGGGTTCCGACAGAAGCTACAACGGATGTCAAGGTCCATGCTAAGAAGATGGAAGAGTATTTTTCTCACTTCAAGTTCAATGAAAATGCGCGCATGCTTTCTGTTATTGTTCATGATAACCTAGATGGCAATACCCTTTTTGTCGGTCACGTCGGTGTCTTGGTTCCTGCTAAGGACGGCTATCTCTTTGTCGAAAAGCTGACCTTTGAAGAGCCCTATCAAGCCATTAAGTTTGCGACTAAGGAAGATGTCTACAAATACTTGGAGACCAAGTACCAAGACTACACAGGCGAAGGTCTGGCTAAGCCCTTTATCATGGATAATGAAAAATGGGTTGAGATGAAGTAGAGGATGAAAGACAGCGTGTTAGAATTTAGAAAGATAATGGAGTATGCTCCGATTCTATATGTGCTCATTTTCTTGCTCTTTTTCAGTCTTCTCCTTTTCCTGAGAAGAAGGGCAATTGTGAGACGTAGTGGAGGTCCCTTCTTTGCTCCTTTCCATATTAGCTATGGAATCTTCTATATCCATGTCGCTCTGTGTTTCAGTCGTCGCAGGATCCCGCTGAAAGAGATCAAGCAAATCACGTATGCAATTTTTCGTGGACGATCTGGTGGCGGGGCTCGCTATGCTTTCTATATCGAGCTTAGAAACGGAAAGACTATTCCCTTCTTTTTTGGAAAAAGTAAGCGGAATGAAGCTCTGGTTGAGAAGCTCAAACGAAATGCTGGCAGGTATGGGTTTAAGGTAGATAGCACTGGTAATTATTGAAAGAAAAAGGAATCACGAATGAATAGAAAGCAAGCCCTATCTATGTATTTGTTAGGGACCTTTGGTCAAGTATTAGGAGTCAGCCTTCTGGTTTGTTTTTTAAGAGCAGGAGGAGTCAAGGTCGATTTTACATCATCATTTGGGATCATCGCTATTATTGTAGGTGGCTTATCATCTGTTTTTTGGGGGAGTCTTGCAAGCATTAGTTACTATCAATCTAGTTTCAAACAAGTTTTAAAAGATTTTTTTCAAGTCAAAGACAGTTTGGCAAATTATTGCTTGGTGCTCGTTTTCTTGTTGCTTGACTTTTTCCCATTTATCTTAGGTGGTAAGATCACCACTCAATCGTTGGTCTTGCCAGTAGTGCTCTTTTTCAAGGCTCTTCTTTTTGGTGGAGTTGAAGAAATTGGCTGGCGTTATTTCTTTCAACCAACTTTGCAGGAAAAAATACCTTATTTTTCAGCTACTTTGATCACCTTTTTAGCTTGGTCTAGTTGGCATCTACTATATTTTTATATCGACGGTTCTTTAGCTGTCATTCAATTGTTTCCGTTTCTAGTAGGTCTGCTAACTAACTGCTTTATCTTATCGGCCTTGTATCATAAAACGCAAAATTTATGGCTCTGTGTCATGACTCATGCCTGTATCAATTCCTTGTCTCAGATGATAGTGAATGAAGATGTATGGCTATCTATAGTTAGTAAATTTCTTATTATTAGTTTAGCAATCATGATTGCAAGAAAGAAGTATGTAACTGTAAAGGAAGAAAAATGAGCAAATTTATTTCAAAACAATCAGTCGCTAGTTGGTATGCAATGACTGCCCTCTTAGCTACCTTTCTAGTAGGGCAAGTGATCCTTTGGTTTTTCCCAGATGGAAGTAGTATGGGGACCTCACTACTGTTTATCCTAATGAACTTGATTCCCCTGATTGTGGCGGCTGTCTTTTCTCTGGTGTTGAGTGAAGTCAACTCCTTGGGTGAATTTTTCAAAAAGGTCTTTCTTCAAAAAGAAAGTTCCCTATCTTGGATCCTAGCTTTCTTCATCCCCGTCATCTATTATGGGATTTCCATCCTGCATATGAACGTTCGCTTTACTGGGAACTCCCTCTTGGCCTTCTTCATTTATTTCCCCTGGACCTTATTATATGGAGGCCTAGAAGAAGTCGGTTGGCGTTGGTTTTTACAAGATCATCTTTCCTATAGTAAGCACTTTATACCTAAAATGATGGTTCTTTCCATTGTCTGGTTCCTCTGGCATATTCCTATCTATCAACTCCCTTGGATTACAGCAGGTTCGTCCAACTATCTTATCTTTTACCTGATGATTTTAGGGAATGCCTTCCTATTTGGAGCGCTCAAGGAGTACTCGAAAGGAGCTGTTCCTTGTATCCTTGCTCATATGCTAATTGATAGTCTGGCTGTCCTCATGCTGGTTCAGAGCTCGCTTCCTCAGATTATCCTTCTAGTTATTTTCGAAATTCTAGTAGCCTCTTGGCTGGTGGCTGCACGAAAATCAGAGAAATAGAGTTGAATCTCTTTCGGTGGGAGTCTGTCATCTTTAGCCTTTAGGACTTCAATGTAGAGTCCATAAAATGCTATAATCAGTTTAACGAAGAACCTAGAGATAGGATCAAAGTATCAACACAGTGTCATTCTTATCTATAATGAGAGAGGGGGAAAAACATGCAAAAGACCTTTCAGTTGTTGCGAAGAGGAGATATAGAGGGAGTCCGTCAGATATTGGATAAAAAGCCTGAAGAAGTCAATGCTGTTTCGGGTGACAAACCTAAAAGAGATCAGGGGCAGTCGCTCCTTCAAGTCGCTATCAAATCGGGACATTTAGATATTGCAGACTTACTCATTGATAGAGGAGCAGATCTTAACTTTATTGAAGAGCCGACAGAGCTGAATCCATTTTGTCAACCAGTCCTCCAAACAGCGGGTGGACGAGCTGTATTTGACTGTAGGCGCATGATCAAACGCTGGAATGGCCAATATGAGATGTATTCGTCTAAGGAAAAGGCTGACCGGTCTTTCAAGGTTTTTGAGAAAATGTTGGAACTTGGGGCCGATATCTCTCAGAAGGACAGCCATGGTGGGACTTTGTTGCAAACTATTTTAATTGAAACCAAGGAAGTTCTGCCATCTTATTATTGGAAAACAAAAGAAACAAGCGATAATGTCCTCATAACGGATGAATTACGTCATGATTTAAATCGTATTTATGATCTATTAATTCGTTACGGTGTGACTGCGGACGAAATAGCGGTCTATCAGAACATTCCTCTTAAAGAACTTTACCAGGACAGCCCTACCATGGAATTCTTAAATCGCTTAGATCAGAGCAGATCTTTATAAGCGTTTGAAATATGACTTTGAAGAGTCTTAGGGCTCTTTTTGTTTTTCCTGACAGAGCTGGAAGTAGTAGGAAAATGTTAAACCATAATTTATTAAATAAATGGATACAAATCCTAGATGAAATAGAGTATACTAGTTGATGAAAGAACAAGATTTTTAAGTATCGAATTCAGGAGGGCGGTTTATGTCTCAAGAAACTTACATCATGGCGATTGACCAGGGAACCACTAGTTCGCGGGCTATCATTTTTAATAAAAAAGGCGAGCAAGTCAGCTCTAGTCAAAAGGAATTCACTCAGATTTTTCCACAGGCTGGTTGGGTGGAGCACAATGCCAATGAGATTTGGAACTCGGTTCAGTCGGTGATCGCTGAGGTCTTTATTGAAAGTGGCATCAAGCCCAATCAAATCGAGGCGATCGGCATTACCAATCAACGGGAAACGACAGTTGTTTGGGATAAGAACACGGGGCTTCCTATTTACAATGCCATTGTCTGGCAATCGCGACAAACTGCACCACTGGCTGAAGAACTTAAAAACCAAGGCTATGTAGAAACCTTCCACCAAAAGACAGGTCTAGTCATTGATGCCTACTTCTCAGCGACTAAAGTTCGTTGGATTTTGGACCATGTAGAAGGTGCGCAAGAAAGAGCTGAAAAAGGCGACTTACTCTTTGGTACCATTGATACTTGGCTGGTCTGGAAGCTGACGGATGGAGCTGCTCACGTGACAGACTATTCCAATGCTGCGCGGACTATGCTATACAATATCAAGGAACTGAAATGGGACGATGAAATCTTAGAAATTCTCAACATTCCTAAAGCCATGCTTCCTGAAGTGCGTTCAAACTCTGAGATCTATGGCAATACAGCTCCTTTCCATTTCTACGGTGGACAAGTGCCGATTGCAGGGATGGCAGGAGACCAGCAGGCTGCTCTCTTTGGCCAATTGGCCTTTGAACCTGGGATGGTCAAAAATACTTATGGAACTGGATCTTTCATCATCATGAATACAGGTGAGGAGATGCAGTTATCAGAGAATAACTTGCTGACGACGATTGGTTATGGGATTAATGGTAAGGTCTACTATGCCCTTGAAGGATCTATCTTTATCGCTGGAAGTGCCATTCAATGGCTTCGTGACGGTCTGCGTATGATCGACAGTTCTCCTGAATCTGAGGCCTATGCTCTGAAGTCTCAGAACCAGGATGAAATCTATGTGGTTCCTGCCTTTACTGGTCTTGGAGCGCCATATTGGAATCAAGAGGCGCGTGGTTCTGTCTTTGGGCTTACCAGGGGAACGACCAAGGAAGACTTTATCAAGGCAACTCTTCAATCCATTGCCTATCAAGTACGCGATATCATCGACACCATGCAGGTAGATGCCAAAACTCCTATCCCTGTCCTAAAAGTAGACGGAGGAGCAGCAAAAAATGATTATTTAATGCAGTTTCAGGCAGATATTCTTGGGATTGCGATTGCCCGCGCGAAAAACCTGGAAACAACGGCTTTAGGAGCAGCCTTCCTAGCAGGTCTGACCGTAGGCTATTGGAAGGACTTGGAAGAATTAAAATCTCTTCATGGAGCAGCCCAAATCTTTGAACCCAAGATGAATGAAGCCCGTAAAGAGGAACTGTACAAGGGGTGGAAGAAAGCAGTCAAAGCCACTCAAGTATTTGCGGAATCTGATGACTAAAGGGACCCATCAAATGAATAGTTTATGAGAGAGAGTGGGACAGAAATCGGTAATTCGTTAGAATTCGATTTCGTCGTCCCACCTCCGCACAGTTGAGTAGGGCTGTAAAAGCTGATGAAATCAGCGTAGTAGAGCCCACTCAACCACTGCGTCTTGCTTGACAATCCAAAAATAATTGAGAGGCTAGGACTTTAGTCCCAACCTCATGTAGTTTTTACAGAATAGAACAGTTATCTGTTTTGGTTAAAAGCCATATTCTATTTCACTTATCACTAAATAAAAATATCATATAAATGAACTTTTTTTAAAAAATAACAGGCCAGAGTTTGACACTTTTTTCACAAAGGAGTATACTGTTAGCATAGTTTTGTCGGATATTTATAATAGACCCCATCAAAACTAGTTGTCAACCCTTGCTGTTCTGATAGGAACGTTTGCTGGTATCGTTGATACCAAGGAGGAATCATATGTCTAAAGTAGCTATTGTCACAGGTGCTGGTCAAGGAATCGGTTTTGCAATCGCAAAACGTTTGGTGCAAGATGGCTTCAAGGTCGGAGTATTGGACTACAATGCTGAAACAGCTGAAAAAGCAGTTGCTGAGTTGTCCGCAGAAAATGCTTTTGCGGTCGTTGCTGATGTATCCAAACAAGCAGAAGTAGCTGCAGCTTTCCAAAAAGTTGTTGACCATTTTGGAGATTTGAATGTTGTCGTGAACAATGCAGGTGTTGCGCCAACTACACCACTTGATACAATTACAGAAGAACAATTTACGCGTACATTTGCTATTAACGTTGGTGGCGTGATTTGGGGTGCTCAAGCTGCACAAGCTCAATTCAAAGCGCTTGGCCATGGCGGAAAAATCATCAATGCAACTTCACAAGCAGGGGTTGTAGGTAACCCTAACTTGACTGTTTATGGTGGTACTAAATTTGCAGTTCGTGGTATCACACAGACTTTGGCGCGTGACTTAGCGGATTCAGGAATCACTGTCAATGCTTATGCACCAGGTATCGTGAAGACTCCAATGATGTTTGACATTGCTCATGAAGTTGGTAAGAACGCAGGTAAAGATGACGAATGGGGTATGCAAACATTCGCTAAAGATATCACTTTGAAACGTCTTTCAGAACCAGAAGATGTAGCAGCAGCGGTTAGCTTCCTTGCTGGGCCAGATTCAAACTACATCACAGGACAAACCATTATCGTAGATGGTGGAATGCAGTTCCATTAAGATGAAAAAAGAGGTTGGGATCAACATCCTAACCTCTTATTTTGTGCGTTCACAATAAAAGAAACGGAGATCAAAAAAACCACTCCCGAAAGGGAAGTGGTTCTGTGTTGGTTCTTATTTGAGACCGTATTTTTTGTTGAAACGATCCACACGTCCATCTGCTTGAGTGAACTTTTGACGTCCAGTGTAGAATGGGTGTGAGTCTGATGAAATTTCAACACGGATCAATGGGTAAGTTTCACCTTCGAATTCAACTGTTTCGCTAGAGTACTTAGTTGAACCGCTGAGGAACTTGTAACCAGTAGTAGTGTCCATGAAGACAACGGGGCGATATTCTGGATGGATATCTTTTTTCATTTTGCAATATTTCCTTTCTGCCATGGTCTCTTTCCGAGCCATAGATTGTTACTAAGCTAGTTTACCAAATTTCCAGGATCTTGACAAGTATTTTCACTAATTTTATTTAAAATAATGATCAAAAAAATCACCCTGGCTAAGCCAAGGTGAATCTAATATTATTATTGTTCAGATTGATTTGGATCTTTTGGTGCTTCAACTGGTTGATCAGCTTGTCCTTCAGTGTGTTCGTGTGTTTCTTTTTTGATTTCATCTACAGCAGTTTTTACAGTAGAAGTTGTCACGCGTCCAACAGATTGGGCAAATCCTTTACCAGATTCAGCAAGTTCTTCGAATGTTCCTTTTGTGATTTTACCACCTGACATCGCCAAGAGACCAGTTACAACAATAGCGATTGATGCGATTAAAGCAAGGATCAAACCAAAGCCAATTGAAACGCCATAACCATTGAAGTCAACAGCGTACTTGTTCACACCGAAGACATCGATCAATGTTACGATAGTTGAGAGAGCTCCTGCTACGATAACACCAATTGCAAAACCTTTTGGTAGTGAAGATTTTACATCGTTCAAGCAAGCAAGGACAATCGCAACGACTGCGAAGATAATAACGAACCATCCATCTCCGCGAAGGCCATTCCAGCTGTATGAACCAAAGGCACCAGCATTCAGGCTTGCCCATGGCAAGAAAGAGCTAAGAATCGCTACCGCAGCAGAGATAATGATAAACAAACGATTTTTTTCCATAATAAGTCTCCTTAAAAATTTTATTAGCTTTATTTTACCATAAGAAAGATCAAATGAAAACCCCATGACCAAGATAAAAAGGCTGAGAAACCGTTCTCAGCCTTCGTTTGTGCGAGCCACTTCTTGTAGCTCTTGGTAAATTTGGTCATTTTCTTCGAGGGAGTAGGAGTTAGCCCCACTCGCTAGTGGATGGCCCCCACCATTATGGCGTTTGGCGATTTCGTTAATCACTTTTCGTTTGCTCCGCATCCGAACACGGAAGTGACCGTCAGGCTGCTCAACAAAGATAGCCCAAACAGACACGGTATCGATGCGTCCAGGAGCTCCGACAATGGCAGCAGTCTCAGAATCACGTAGATCGAATTTCTTCAAGAGCTCTTGTGTCAGGGTAACACGCGCTGCACCATGTTCATCGATCTCGAGATGGTCATAGACATAGCCTTGAAGCTTAGCAGTTTTGAGATTGATCGTATCCATTTGACGAGCAAGTGAAGTAAAATCAAAAGGAATGCTTCGAAGGGTTGCAGCAATCTCAAAGGTCCGAGTCGAAGTGGCAGGATAAAGAAAACGCCCTGTATCGCCGACAATCCCGGCATAGAGGAGACGAGCAGCACTAACCGGGAGTTCGAGATCCAATTCCTTGGCAAACAGGGTAATCAACTCGCTGGTAGAGCTAGACTCGGTATCGACCCAGAGTAGATCACCATAAGCATCGTCATTTGGATGGTGGTCGATCTTGATCAGGAAATCTCCCGTCGTATAGCGCTTGTCATCGATGCGGGGAGTATTGGCCGTGTCACAAACGATCACCAAAGCTCCCTCATAATCCTCATCCTTGACGTCATCCATCTCAGCTAGCCAAGTCAAGGTCGGCTCATCATAGCCAGTTGCCAATACCCGCTTTTGAGGGAAGTGCGCACGCAGGAGATCCCGCAAGCCCACTTGGCTACCAATCGCATCCGGATCCGGATTTTGATGACGGTGGATAATAATCGTGTCATAAGCTTGAATCTTTTCAAGAATGTCATTCATTACGTTCATACATTACCTCATTTTCTCTGTCAATTTTAACATAAAAAAGGCCCATCCAGCAAGCATTTATCACTATGTAGGGGCAGTGGAAGCGGTTTTACAGATATTCAATATTTTGGTAGAATGAATGAATAGATTGAGTATGGGAGGAACTAGAATGATTGAAATTAAAAGTAATGCTGAGACAGCACAAGAGTTAGCGGCTTCTTTAAAAGATAGTGGGGATACACTTTCGGGAGTTGCATCAGCTTCAAAAGATGAACAAACCAAACTATCCGGTAATGATGCTGCCCATCAAGCCATTGATACTGCTAAAACCAAAGCAGAAGAAATTGCAGCAGCGATTGAATCAATCGGGACCAACCTACAAAGTGTTTCAACTGGATTTACAGAAGTGGATGAAGCGACTGCTGCGAGCATGCAATAGGTTGAAAGAGTAGGAAGATGGATTACGATCAACGACTGTTAGAATTAAGAAAAAAAGAAGACCAACTTTTCCAGAAAGAAAGGGCCATTATAAAAGAAACAAGAAAGTTGGAAGAGGATTTGAACCGCTTTGAAGCGTATAGCTATGATGCACACCGTTTTTTATGGAATGCATTTGAATCTTATCCTTCCTCTAGAAATTTTTTTGACCACCTTCAGGAGGAAGCCCTTCATGAATCGCGAAAAATTTCAACTAGTTATTTGGAAGAAATAGATGAATTAGCTATCCAAAAAAGAACAATCGAAGATGATTTAAATGATATTTATCACGAACGAAAAAAACTAAACTTTGAAAAGGAGAGTGACGATGGGAATCGAAGTTTATCGAGGTAGTTTGGATAGTCAGGCTACTAGCACAGGGACGATGGTTGAGCAGCAACTGAAAGCCTATGAGGCACTAGAAACATCATTAACCCAAATAGAAAACTCAGCCTCACGCTTGTCTGGCCAAGCTTACGACTCATTTAGAACCTTTGTGACAAGTGTTGTTAAGCCATTGAAAGAAGCCGGCGTAGCTTTAGCGGATGCGACACAAGAAAGTGTGAAAAAGCTCCCAAAATCCTATCGCTCTGAGGTGGCTGATGAGGACTTACAGGAAGAAAAGTTGGTTTCTGATATTGAACAGTGTGATCGGATGATTGCTATGTTTCATGCAGAGATCAATGAAATTGCAGCTAGTCAATCGACCAGTGCTGGAGATTTTCAACGGTTGCAGAGATTACAGCGACTTCAAGGCTTAAACATATTAGATGGTATTGTAAAAGCTGCTAGAAATAAACTACAAGAAAAATTAAACAAACTAAGAGCATTTAATGCAACGTCACCAAGCATCTTCTGGGAAATTGATGTTTTAGCCCAAGCTATTCAAATAGCTGTCAATCAAATTAACGTAGCGTGGGATCCAAATACTGGAATGTATTCTATTCCAAAGGATTTATCTTGGTCAGATCTCGTAAATGAAACGATTAAGAATAAAGAGTTTGAAAGTGAATATTTGCCAACGAAACCAAAGGGTGTAACAGCTTTCGAATATAACCAATTTCTCACGGGATTACGTGAACAATCAGTGAACCTTAAAGAAATAGATGGTTGGGATAAGGATGCCATCAAAGGTTATGTCAAAGGCGTTTCAAAAAGAACAGCAGATATCAAGACAGGTAGCGAGTTAAACGCAAGGAGAGATGCTTTATATGCGGAAACCAAGGAGATTGGATCCGATATTTATACAGAGATGTATGCTAGTAGTAAACTTGATTCAAAAGCGAAAGTAAAACTGGTTCTTAAGCAATTGGGGGCAGAAACGGACAAAAAGCAGTTTATGCATTTGACAAGTCAAACCCATAAGATTTCAGAGAACCTACCACCACACGGTGATTTCAACATGTATTTCAGACGGGATGTGGTAATAGCGTTTGGAAATGAAAATCTTAATTACCAAAAGGATCCACTTAGGCAACAAGTTCATTTCTTCCGCTATTATTTGGATCGTCAAGCGATTTACTATATTCGCAGTCATTACGAAGGAGCAAATGATTACGAAAAACTGTTAGCATATGGTAAAGAAAATAATATTGAATTTGATTATACAACTGGCTCTAACTACCATAACCGCTTCACTCCAAAAGATGGCTTCAAACATCCCTATAATATGAAGGTTCAAGTACCCAAAGGCAATTCATCTAAAGGGAATGATTTAAACAATGCTCGGATGGTGGAGTTTATTGTGAATATGGATACCGGCGAGTTTGATAGCCAATGGGATGCCTATGACAAGCACAAACTTCCAAATGGTCGCTATGATTCCAACCCAGATCATTATTCTGAAGAAGAATTAAGAGAAATTGCAAATACGGAGTCCTTTAACTATGGTCCTTCAAAAGGTGATAATTCTGATGTTACTAAGTTTTACGAAGGTAAACATGGAATGCTCGATGTGGATGGCACTCCTGAGCCAGCTACTCGAACTGAAGCAAAAAAACTATTTCGCTATGAAGATGATTTGGGTAAAACAGATGAAAAAACTGGTCATGTAGGTCAATTCGCGAATATTGTAAAAGGAGGAGGACATGAAGATTATGAAGCATGGCAACGTAATACAAAAGGAATGTCAGAAAAAGAAAAAATGGAAGAGTATAATAAATATAAAAGTTATGCTAGTGGCATTAAGCCTAGCGATCGCGGGTATAATAAGTATACTCGTAGCCCTGAGTACATCAAAGAGCATAAGTGATACTCATTCAATATTAATAAATAAACGTTATATTGAGACTCAAAGTATTTCAGATAATGATAAAAAATTATCAATCAGTGCGGGTTTTGATTTAAAAGATAAAGAATTTTTTTATTACCATGGAGCTGCAATAAAAAATAGTAAATTGTATGGTGGTAGTCAGGAATATAGTGCTGCGGAGTATTATAAAAGAGCTTTGGATATTGAGCTCACTTCAGCACTTTTAAATCACCACATTAATATTGAAGATATAAAAGATTCCAACTATCAAATCACTCGTTCAACTGATTCATTCATCAATAAAAAATTATTAGATGAAAAACATCCGCCAGAATTTGAAGGTAGATATTCTATCAAGGATAGTCAATTTTCCAAAGTTCGTATCACCTACAACAAAGAGTTTCTACCTACTAAAATTGAGTGGTACTATAAGGGTGAAGAAGGGCTAAAATGGTACACTTGGCGCACGTATTCATACCCATTTAAGAATAAGGCTGAATTTAATAAGAAGCTTGATGAAGAAATCGAAACTATTAAAGAAATTCAAGAAGAAAATGAGGGTGATTGACCTGTTATTGAAATAAAGCTGAGCTTATTTAGGGCCCAGCTTTATTGTTAGGAAGACACTTCCTTTTAGGTATATATTTTGTTAGAATGAGAGAGATGAAACACATTAAAAGATTAACAAGCAAATGGGAATTATTGTTTCATTTGCCAAAAATAATGATGGCAATTCTTGCCCTGTTTTTTATAAGTAGTTGCAGTAACAATCGATCAGCATTGAATGTTTTAAAGAAAAAGCAATTTGTTATGATCAAAATGGGAGATCCTACCGAAGAGCATTTTGAGGTTGGGTTGGATCTTGATAAAAAGGAATATTACTATAATGATGAAACGGCAGTGAAAGACGATACAGTTTATGGTGGTTATAAAGCGGACTGGGATCGTAAACAGTATTACAAATCTGCAGTAAATGAAGAACTATCATCAGTTCTATTAAGTAAGAAAATTTCTACTGATGAAATTAAGAAATCCAACTATCAAATTACTAGCTCACCGAAAAGATTTTTGGACGATAAATTGATGAAAGAAGAATATCCCCCGGAATTTGAAGCGATTTATTTGAAGAAAAATCGTCAATTCACAAAGGTCCGCATCACCTATAACAAAGAATTCTTGCCAACTAAAATCGAGTGGTACTATAAAGGTAAAGAAGGCTTAAAATGGTACACTTGGCGTACCTACTCTTACCCATTTAAAAATAAGGCTGATTTTGATAAGAAATTGGATGAAGAAATCAAAGATATTAAAGAAATTCAAATGGAAAATGAGGGCGATTAACCTCTTATTGAAATAAAGCTGAGCTTATATAAGGCCCAGCTTTATTGTTAGGAATACTCTTTCTTTTAAATGGATATTTAGGTAGAATGGATGAATATGATGAAAGAAATTAAAAATAGACCATTCAGTTCGAAAGTCTTTCTAGTTGCTTTGTCTCTAGTAGTTGTTGCTAGTATTTTCATAGCCGTCCAGATTGGTAAGATTGGTAAGGATTCAAAATCCATATTAGAACAACAGCGGTTTATTGTTGTGGATGATTCGGGCGATGAAAATTTATATCGATCTTATTTTGAGAATGGCTATGACTTGAGGAGCAATAATTCTTATAGTAAAACTCAAGTAGTAGTAAAAAATGGGGAAAAATATGGCAGTTATTCGGACGAAAAACCATCCGATAGGTATCATAGAGACTTATACCGAAATATTACTTCCGCAATTTTGAACTTAAAAGTTTCAAGAGAAGAGATCGAAAAATCAAACTTTATTATTGAGCGAGATCCGAAATCTCTAATCACAAAATCACTAGTGAAAGGAAAAATGACACCTGAATTTGAGGCTAGAGTTTTAGATAAAACTGACAAATTTTCCAAAGTTCGGATCACCTATAATCAAGATTACTTACCGATCAAACTTGAATGGTATTTTAAAGGCGATGAAGGGCTGAAGTGGTATACCTGGAGCCGTTTTTCCTATCCATATAAGACTGAATCTGAATTTAATAAAAAACTAGATGAAGAAATCCAGCGTATTAAAGATATTAAAGAGGAGTACGAGTTGGAGAAGGAAAACGGATAATAATTGAACGATTAAAGCAATTCAAGAAGAAAACGAGGGCGATTAGGTTCCATCGAACCAATTTCTTTGAATGAGCCATGACTTTCATCTTCTCGGGAATGGTTTCGTGCAAAATGCTTGAAAAAATGGTATAATACGGAAAATAGATTTTGGGAGGAAATTATGACTGTAGCGAAAATTGTTTTTGCTAGTATGACTGGAAATACTGAAGAAATTGCTGATATCGTAGCGGACAAATTCCGTGATCTTGGTGTCGAAGTAGATGTGGATGAGTGTACAACTGTGGATGCGGAGGACTTCCTTGAAGCAGATATCGCAGTGGTAGCGACTTATACATACGGTGATGGAGAGCTTCCAGATGAGATCCAAGATTTCTACGAAGATTTGGCTGGCCTTGATCTCAAAGGCAAACTTTACGGTGTGGTAGGATCAGGTGATACCTTCTACGATGAATTCTGTAAAGCAGTTGATGATTTCGACCGTTGCTTCGCTGCGACTGGTGCTGAAAAAGGTTCTGAGTGTGTCAAAGTTGATTTGTCTGCAGAAGACGAAGACATTGAAAAATTAGAAGCCTTTGCAGAAGAACTTGTAGCAAAAGCAAATTAATGACAATGAGGCTGGATCGATGGATTACAGCTTCGATTTATATCCAAAATAAAGAGGAGACACATGGATTTAGATCAGATTCGTAAGGACATTGACCAGATCGATCAAGAGCTAGTAGCCTTACTGGAAAGACGGATGGTCTGTGTCGGTCAAATTGTAGAATATAAGGAGCAACAGAGTTTACCTGTGCTCGATCAGAGAAGGGAGAGAGAAGTACTTGAGAAAGTCGGCTCTCTCGTGACGGAGGAGCAGTATCGGGCGACTATTCAAGCTCAGTTTCAAGATATGATGAAGCGCTCGAGAGACTTCCAAGAGGAGGTGAGGGCGCGTGACTAGTCTATCTATCAAGCAAAAAGTACAACAGTATGTGGTCCTAACAGGGATGGCGCTTTTCATTGGTCTCTTGGTTGGTGCCATTGACATGATTTTTGGTCAAGGATTGCTCCTGATTGGAGATGTCCGAAGCCAGCATTGGCCTTTGATTCTTTTTCTGGCCTTAGCGGGGCTTGTCATTGTTTATCTTTATAAACGTTTTGGTGGCAAGGCTTCAAAAGGGATGGGCCTCATCTTTGATGTCGGGCACGCGCGTGAGGAGAAAATCCCCTTGGTCTTGGTACCGTTGATCATGCTGACGACCTGGATGAGCCATCTCTTTGGTGGTTCGGTCGGTCGGGAAGGTGTAGCAGTCCAGATCGGAGCGACCCTTTCGCATCGTTTTGCGCGTTATATCAAGATTCCAGATGCTTCGCGTATCTTTCTCATGACTGGGATGGCAGCTGGTTTTGCGGGGCTTTTTCAGACGCCACTCGCAGCAACCTTCTTTGCTCTTGAAGTCTTGACAGTTGGGGAGTTGCAGTTGATGGCTCTCTATCCAGCGCTCATTGCCTCAATCGTGGCTAGCTTCACCTCTCATGCCCTTGGCTTGGAGAAATTTGCTGTGCCACTAAAAGAAACGCTGAGCTGGACACCAGAGACCTTGATCAAAGTCGCTCTACTTGGCCTAGCTTTTGGCCTCGCTGGGAAACTCTTTGCTGTTAGCCTTTCATGGTTGAAGAAAACAGTCGCTCAAGTCTTACCTAATCCTTATATCCGGATTGCCCTTATAGGGGCTGGACTCAGCTTGGTCCTCTTGACTCTCCAGCTGACCAAGGTCGGCACTTATAGTGGACTAGGTACCAATCTGATTGATGTTGCTTTTCATCAGGGCAGTGCGCAGAGTTATGACTGGATCTTGAAGCTCCTCTTTACCGTGGTGACCATCTCTGCTGGATACCAAGGAGGAGAAGTGACACCGCTCTTTGCAATCGGAGCTACGCTTGGAGTCTTTCTCGCTCCTATGTTGGGCTTACCAGTCTTAGTCGTGGCCGCTATTGGTTATGCCAGTGTCTTTGGCAGTGCGACGACGACCTTGCTCGCACCGATCTTGATCGGAGGAGAAGTCTTTGGCTATGCCAATCTGCCATTCTTTGTCATTGCTTGCGCCATCGCCTATTGCCTGCCAAAAGAGTGGAGCATTTATTCCGGTCAAAAAGTTGCGAAAAAGTAGAGAAAAGAGCTTTACAAACCTGAAATTATCTGATATGATAGTTTCTGTGCGTAATGGAAGCACAAAAATACAGTTTATCCGCTGAGGGAGGTCCCTCAAGATTGACGAAGATAGGAGAATAAAATGAATCCATTAATCCAAAGCTTGACTGAAGGTCAACTTCGTACTGATATCCCTGCATTCCGTCCTGGTGACACTGTTCGTGTACACGCGAAAGTTGTCGAAGGATCTCGTGAACGTATCCAGATCTTTGAAGGCGTTGTTATCGCTCGTAAAGGTCAAGGACACACTGAAATGTACACTGTTCGTAAAATCTCTAACGGTGTCGGTGTTGAACGTACATTCCCAGTACACACTCCACGTGTAGAAAAGATTGAAGTTGTACGTTACGGTAAAGTACGTCGTGCGAAATTGTACTACCTTCGTGCATTGCAAGGTAAAGCAGCTCGTATTAAAGAAATCCGTCGTTAAGACGAACAAGGAGGCGGGAGTGATCTCGCTTCTTTTTTTATCGGTCCCCTTAGTTCAATGGATATAACAACTCCCTCCTAAGGAGTAGTTGCTGGTTCGATTCCGGCAGGGGACAATATAGATAAGTAAAACACTGATTCGCCAGTGTTTTTTCTTTAGCCAAATGTTGGCAAAGGTCATAAAATATCCATGGTGTGGTATAATAGGGGAAAACGTAACATTGATTTTTTAAGGTAGTCTCATCATTTTGGAATACCAAATTTAAAAGACTTCTAAGTGATTTACAAGTTTGGCCTAAAAGAGATATAAGAAAAGGAAGAATAATGAAAATTTTTGGTATAAGATCTACCATCACATTTGACTATGAAAAGGCTATGCTTTAAAAGCAGAGGTAGAATTGTTGACTGATGGAAGCTTTATTGTATATAGGTTAAGTATACAGAATTGGGAGCCACCTACAACCACATTCGTATCACACAGAACGAGATAGATAAACTTGTCGAGGAAGTGGATTCCATGATGACTGAGCAAACAATACATCTCGAATTTATCTGAGTTAGAGTAGGAGAAGGATGATGAAAATTGATTACGGTGAACGGATGGTCACATGGGAGTGGGATGGTTGCGTAATAAAGATAGAACTACCAGATATCATTCATGCGGAATATAATAAAGATGAGAACATTGTTATCGTCTATAGTGGAGAAAACTTTGTAAGCAAAATCATTTTCTACTTTAGTTTAGAAGGAAAATTGTTATGGCAACAAAATTTACTAGAAGGAACCCTGGATTGGAATCATAATGGGAAGCATCAGATTAGTTTTCATCATTTACATCATCTTCGCTTTAGCCCTAAATATCAGCGTATCTTCAGTATATTTCGCTCATCCAGCGATTTTGACGTTCCATCAGAACTAGAGGTTTATAATTTAGAAGGTAAGAAAATCGACCAAATTGAATCTCCTTCAGGATTTACTATGTTATATATTTCTGAGATAAGTAAGAAGAAACTGAGAATTGTATGCGAGGCTCTTAAAGAGGATTGTTTTGATAAATCTGGTCGAAGAGATTTCTATTTTAATTTGGAGTTAGAAACTAGAAAATGGGTAAAAGATGGCATCGCCTATTGAGGAAGAGCTTGAGACATTAATTCCACTTGCTGAACAAAAATGTATTGACCGGAGAGGCAAACTTCCAGACGATTATGTATCACCATTGAAATAGACAAAAAGAAATAGTATGACAACAGAAATTCAACAATACAAAAATTGTACGATATTAAAAAACAACAATGATTATCAGATTCTGTGGAGTAGAGGGAAAGAAGTGCTTAACTTTCCCATTAGCCAAAAATTAGCAGAACGTGTTTCAAAATCAGAAAAAGATGCTTTAGAAGTAATGTTTTATTGTGAACATCATCTTTGGCCAAAGGCAGATGAGTTAGATGATTATAATCATTCCAATACGATTGTACATAGAGGCGATGGATTTGTTGTATATGAAACAGATGGTTATTACGAAATTAGCTTCTTTAAAGAAGTTGGAGGAGCTATGGGCTCAGAAGTATGCTATCCCATTACTAAGGAACTAATGGATAAAGCATTTCAATCTTCTAGGGAAGCATATGAGGTGATGATTTATGCCGAAACAGGGCACTGGCCCTTAAGTAAGCAAGATGATATTGATAGAAACTATATACGTAATCATCCTGAAACTATGCTACCAAATATAGAAGATCAACGTGAGTTGTTTGATGTTGAAGAGTTTAAAGCTCTTGTAAAAAAAACTATTGTTTCAGAACTAGAACCTAGCGAACTTGACGCTATTGGTATAGTTGATAATCATTTAGAGCTTCTTCTGGTGGATTCAGTCGGCTGGCAGGAAGAGATAGAAGCAGTCCATCTGGAAATTCTGCAAGAAAAACTCAATAACTATATCTACTTCCTCGAAAGCAAGCAATATGTGGATAGATATGGCGATAAGTTTGATAAAAAAGTTATCCATATTACTTTCCAATATTCCCCATCTGATAACGGTTTGGCCTTTCTCGCGGCTGTTCAGAAAGTATTACAACCGACGGTTATGAGCCTGAAGGTGGAATTGCCGGAGTAAAGAACAACTAAGAAGAATAAAATTAATCAATTTATGAGGGATAAAAAATATTAAAGCGAAGGTCAGTCAAAAAATAAGATAGCTAAAAAGTAGACCAAAATTTTCTAAAAGCCTATTAGAATAGGCTTTCTAAGCATATTTTATATTTCGGCAGGGGACAGAGATAGAAAAGATAAAACTGACAGTTGAACTGCACCCCAAAAGTTAGATTTTTTCTGTCTAACTTTTGGGGAGTAGTTCACTTATGACAGAGTGTTGACGTTTTAGAGCCGTGTTGTTTCGAATGGTCCTAAAACTTATTTTTTTATGATATAACAGAATATTTTAAAAATGAAGGGGTTTTCTATGGAGAGAGATGTGTTTTTTGATTATTTTTTAAAATCACTTAGGTTTCATTTGGGTGATAGGTGTAAGGATATTGGATTTATAAAGTTTTTTAAAGATGAAAATAATTGTTTTATTACTATAGAGAATTATGTTTTGGAATCATTTGTAGTATTGTCAAATATTTTGAGTAAGGATAGGATTGTGTTTTCTTGTGGAATTATTCATAGTAAGGGGGTAGGTACTGGAGTAGAAGTATGTATGAATGTATTAGAGTTAGAAAGATTAAATAATTTGTATAAGATATAGTTTCGAAGCATATTAAACAACATAAGTGAAACTGTCTATGTGGAATGTGTGGAGTTGATAGAATCAATGTTTCCTAGTTTTAGAGCTGTGTTGTTTCGAATGATCCCAAAATAAGAAAAATAAAAGATGATGGTATAGAAGCTCGTTACATTGAGCTTCTTTTTCTTGAGAAAATTAAATAATAATTTTACAGACTTTTAGGTCATTAATTGATTCTCACCTTCACTTTTTCTTTGACTCTCCTTCCTTATTTTTCTAAAATAGTAGGTGTGTGAAGGGAGATGGATATGAAAAAAGGTTTGGTAATTGTGCTTTCTGCTTTGGTCTTGGCTTCGTGTGGTCGTCCTCAGAGGACGGTGTCGCCTAAGAGTTCGGATACCAAGCAGACCAGTACTTCGGAAAAGAAACAGTCTGGTATGGATTTAAAAGCCATCAAGGCTAAGGACTACTCGAGTATCAAGGGGACTTGGATCGATGGTCGTGGTAATGAGCTGGTCTTTGATGATAAGGGCTTGGTCAGCGAGGATGTTGAGCTTGATGCATCGAACTTTAAGCAGAAGGACCAGGTCGCTGAGATGACGGTTAGTGCCAAGTCGGGTGTTGGAGGCTACGGTCTTTTGCTCCTTCCAAAGGGTCAGAAAGCGGGCAAAGACGATGCTTCGGATAAGTCCAAGGATCGGATCTGGGCTGGTCAGTCACCGGCTTATGGCGATGATGACAATTTCTACTATCGCAAGAAAGAGCAACCGAAAGATCGGGAGCAAGCTGATACAGATGATAGCAGTAGTACGTCTAAAACGAGTAAGGCCAAAAAGTGGAATACTCGATCGGATAGCGAGGTCAAGTCTTCGAAGAAGGCGGATCAGAATGATTATCCAGGCTACACCGCTGCTCAGGTCGAAGCTGCGCGTGTCTGGGCTTATGTGATCAAGTCTGTACCGACAGAATTGAGTATTAATGAGAAGAGTGCTGGTACGAAAATTTACTATGGTGGGCTAGGAGTTGATTATCCCAAAGACGTTCGTCAGTTGTTTACTCCTATTTCTGCAGAAGGCCATGTGACTTATGCATCCAACGGTGATGGGACGGTGACGATCTATCCTGTACCGAGCCATTGGCAACAGTCTGCAGATGAACTCAATAGTGAAGAGTTTATGACGCAATTTACCCAAGGGATCTTGGACCATGCTGAAACGGTGACATTGCCAGACGGGGATCCAGACATGATTCGTCAGATTCTTGCAGTACTGAAGTAAGAGAGATTATGGTAGAATAATATTAGATAATAATTTTTTAAACTATTAAAGATCTAATTAGTTATAAGGTTATGAAATTAAAGATTTGGAACATCTTTTACAGGAAGCTTATGCAATTTTGGTCAATTACAGGTCGTTTTCTACTTGTAAAAATAAAAGGAGAAAATCTATGAAAAAAACTATGTTTGCAACAATGACCATTCTCTCGCTATTTCTGTCATCGTGCGCGCAAAAAGAAGTGAAGAATGAAGACAAAAAAGAGCAGTCTACTGAACAGAATGTAAAAGATTCTACAAAGGAAAGTAAAGAATCAGTGGTCAAAGGAATGAATCAAGCCCCTACCTCATTGGTTGGAAATGAAAAACCTAATGTAGTATTTGCTTATATGCTTCAAAATCAAATCAATGGCGAAATTGAGATGGCGAAAGTGTATTATAATGAAGAGTATGTGATCCTTGTCTTCTCTGTATCAGAAAATATGCTATCTTTAGCAAATATAAATCCAAAAGATTATTGTAAGACGCTTTTTGATTTAAAAGAAGAAATAGTAAAGCAATACAATGCAACTCAAAAAACACCAAGCAGTATAAAACTTAAAATATATGATAAAGATGAGAAGCTCTTGGCAACGGAGGAAAATGGAGCTTTGGTGATTAAGTAACTAAATTTAGTTAACCATCTGTCGCCATCTACGTTTTACATTTTTCTCACGAATCCACATTTATTGTTTTTTTAAGCTGATCCTGTTACAATGATAGTACTCGGAAAAGACTGGGCTTCCAGCCTTTTTCATTTCACTTTAGAAAGGTCTTTTATGAAACGCAAATCGATTTTGTTTCTCTATTTACTCTTGCTAGCGATCGGCCTAGCCTATGAGACCCAGTCACTGACAGAAGGCTGGATGTCTGGTAGTCAGTACGGGATTGTGGGACTTTCTACCCTGATCCTTTTGGTTTATGCACTTCCTGCTGTTTGGGCTCTCTTTCATTTTGCGAAGAAGTGGAAGTTGTCTTGGGTACCGGTTCTCTTTTCTTTATTAGGAGGGGGCTTTGTTGCCGGTTGGTTGTCTAGCTTTGCCAATACCTATTTCCATGACATGATTCAAGCGATCGCTCCAAATAGCGACTTTTGGAACCAGTACGAGAGTGCCATCGCTGCGCCACTCTTTGAGGAACCCTTTAAGTTGATTCCTATCTTCTTTGTCCTCTATTTGTTCAGCGTCCGTCGCATCAAGTCAATCTTCCTCTTGGCTATTGCCTCTGGTCTTGGTTTCCAGATCGTGGAGGACTTTGCCTATATCCGTCAGGACCTACCGGAAGGTTTCTCTTACACGGTGTCAGGAATTCTCGGTCGTGTGGCTAATGCGCCTATGTCTCACTGGGTCTACACAGGACTTGTTATGCTGGGGCTCTTCCTAATTGTCCAAGCAAGCAGAGGACGCAAGGATTTACGTCTAGTAGGCTGGGGATACATAGTAGCTGGGTTCGGACTCCATTTTGTTGGAAATTCACCCTTCTCACAAATCGTGACCGAGTTGCCGATTGCGATTCCAGTCTTGAATGCTACTGGGCTCTTCCTGATCTACCAAGCTTATCAAACCGTCGAGCGATTAGAACAAGGAAAATAAAAAAATAATGCGTATGTTTGCACACATACGCATTTTTGTTATTTTGGAAATACTTTTGTATAAACTGGGTGATCCTATAGCTGTAAACTAAATTCTATTTTGAAAGAAATATTTGAGAGTTTCCGCAGTGAGAAAAGTGCTTGAAACATTGTTGTTTCAAGTACTCGGGAGTTTTGAAACGTTAGATTCAAAACTAAGTCATGGAACTTCTTCGAAGTTCGCTGACGTCCGTACTCACCTAAGGGAAGTCTCTAAGAGTATAGGATCTTAAAATAGATTTATTTTCCAAGACAGAACTGGCTGAAGAGTTGGGTGATGAGCTCATCTGGAGCAGCATCTCCTGTGATTTCTCCGAGGATTTCCCAGGTGCGGGTGAGGTCGACTTGAAGCAAGTCTACCGGCATACCGAGGGCCAAGCCTTCGTTGACCGCTTGCAGACTTTCAACAGCTTTCTCGATGAGAGAGATGTGACGAGCATTAGAAAGATAAGTTGCATCTTGCTCAACCAGCCCAGCATTTTCGAAGAAGAGGGCGTTGATCCGGTCTTCGATTTGATCGATGTTTTGGTTTTTCAGAACGGAAATCTTGATATGATCATCCGGCAGTTGGTCGATTTCGATCTTCTCTGGGAGGTCGACCTTGTTGAGGAGGATGATGCGGTTACTATCTTGTGAGATTTCAAGGAGTTGGCGATCTTGATCAGTCAAGGGTTCGCTGGCATTGAGGACCAGAAGAACCAGATCAGCTTCCTTGAGGGCTTTTTTCGACCGTTCGACACCAATTTGCTCAACGATGTCTTCGGTCTCACGGATCCCGGCTGTATCGACTAGTTTGAGGGGAACCCCGTTGATGTTGACGTATTCCTCGATAACGTCACGAGTGGTTCCTTCGATATCGGTCACGATGGCTTTTTCCTCGCGAAGAAGATTATTGAGGAGGCTGGACTTGCCGACATTTGGACGACCGATGATAGCAGTAGAGATCCCTTCACGCAAGATCTTACCACGACGGGCAGTCTTGAGGAGGTTGGTCAAGAGGGCTTCAAATTCACTGGTCTTTTCACGGATGATCTCAGTGGTTGCTTCTTCGACATCATCGTACTCAGGATAGTCGATATTGACTTCGACCTGGGCCAGGGTATTGAGGATCTCTTGGCGCGTGTTGTTGATGAGGTCAGACAGGGAACCATCTAGTTGCTTAACGGCGATGTTCATAGCCTTGTCGGTCTTGGCACGAATAATGTCCATGACGGCTTCGGCCTGGGTCAAATCGACCCGACCGTTTAGAAAGGCCCGCTTGGTAAACTCACCAGGTTCTGCAAGACGAGCTCCTTCACGGATGACCAGCTGCAGGATTTCATTGGTTACGGCAATCCCGCCGTGGGTATTGATCTCGATGATGTCCTCACGGGTGAAGGTCTTTGGCGAGCGCATGGCTCCAACCATGACTTCGTCGAGAATCTCGTCCTTATCTGGATCCACGATATGACCGTAGTTAAGGGTGTGACTTGCGACCTTGCTTAAATCTTTACCTTTGAAGATCTTTTGCGCAATGGCAAAGCTGTCTGTCCCGCTCAAGCGGACGATCCCGATCGCCCCCTCACCAAGAGGAGTCGAGATGGCAGCAATGGTATCAAATTCTTTAGTAATCATGTCATTTCTCTTTTCCTGTAGATTCATCTCTATTCTATCGTAAAGTCAGCGGACGGGCAAGGTTTTGCTTTTAGAACTAAAAGATGGAAAGGTTTTCAAATAATTAGTGAAATCTCTTACAGAATATGCTATACTGTAATAGAATATAAAAGGAGGTCTATGATGGTAAACCTAAAAGAACAGGTAGGAATTAAAGCGGCTGAGTTTGTCAAAGACGGCATGATTGTCGGTCTCGGTACAGGGTCAACTGCTTATTATTTTGTGGCTGAATTGGGTCGTCGCATCAAAGAAGAAGGCTTGCAGATCACAGCTGTCACAACTTCTAGTGTGACCTATGATCAGGCTGAAAGTTTAGGCATCCCGCTCAAGGCTATCGACGATGTTGAAGTGGTCGATGTGACAGTGGATGGCGCAGATGAAGTGGATCCTCAATTGAATGGGATCAAAGGTGGCGGTGGTGCTCTCCTCATGGAAAAGATCGTCGCAACCAATTCAAAAGATTGCATTTGGATCGTGGATGAATCCAAACAAGTCACAACTCTTGGGGCTTTCAAACTTCCAGTGGAAGTAGTGCAATACGGTGCTGAAAATCTTTTCCGTCACTTTGAGCAAAAGGGTTACCATCCTGCTTTCCGTCTCGCGGATGATCAACGTTTTGTAACAGACCAAGGTAACTTTATCATTGACTTGGATCTCAAGGTGATCGAGGATGCAGAAGCTCTAGCCAATGAATTGGATCATACCGTCGGGGTTGTAGAGCACGGTTTATTCTTGAACATGATATCAAAAGTGATTGTAGGGACACCAGATGGCCCTGTCATCATTGAAAAATAGGTTTCTCTAAAGAGGGGCCGGATCTATCAACGGCTCTCTTCTTATAGGGATATGGTATAATATAGCTAGTTTAATAAAGGAAAGAGGCAGTATATGTCAAAATTTAAACGCATGCACTTAGTTGTGCTGGATTCAGTTGGAATCGGTGCTGCACCAGATGCCAATAACTTTGTCAATGCAGGTGTTCCAGATGGAGCATCTGATACATTGGGTCACATCTCTAAAACCGTTGGCTTAAATGTACCAAACATGGCCAAAATCGGTCTTGGAAATATTCCTCGTGAAGTACCATTGAAGACGGTGCCAGCTGAAAGCAACCCAACTGGGTATGCGACAAAATTGCAAGAAGTCTCTCTTGGGAAAGACACCATGACTGGTCACTGGGAAATCATGGGGCTCAACATTACAGAACCTTTTGATACTTTCTGGAATGGTTTCCCTGAAGAAATTTTGACTAAAATTGAAGAATTCTCAGGACGTAAGGTCATCCGTGAAGCTAACAAGCCTTATTCTGGTACAGCGGTGATCGATGACTTTGGACCACGTCAAATGGAAACTGGTGAGTTGATCATCTATACGTCAGCAGACCCTGTCCTTCAAATCGCAGCTCACGAAGACGTCATTCCTTTGGATGAACTCTACCGTATTTGTGAATACGCTCGTTCCATCACTTTGGAACGTCCAGCTCTTCTAGGACGTATCATTGCCCGCCCTTATGTTGGGGAACCAGGCAACTTCACACGGACAGCCAACCGTCGTGACTTGGCTGTTTCACCATTTGCGCCAACTGTTTTGGACAAGTTGAACGAAGCAGGTATCGATACTTATGCAGTTGGTAAGATCAACGATATCTTTAACGGAGCTGGCATTAACCACGATATGGGCCACAACAAATCAAATAGCCACGGTATGGATACCTTGATTAAGACCATGGGACTTCCTGAATTCCAAGAAGGGTTCTCATTTACCAACTTGGTAGACTTTGATGCTCTTTATGGTCACCGTCGCAATGCTCACGGCTACCGCGATTGCTTGCATGAATTTGACGAACGCTTGCCAGAAATCATTGCAGCCATGCGTGAAGATGACCTCTTGATGATCACTGCAGACCACGGGAATGACCCAACTTACGCTGGTACAGACCATACGCGTGAATACATCCCATTCTTGGCTTATAGCCCATCCTTCAAGGGCAATGGTGTGATTCCAGTCGGACATTTCTCTGATATCTCTGCGACAATTGCAGAGAACTTTGGTGTTGAAAAAGCCATGATCGGTGAAAGCTTCTTAGATAAATTGAACTAAGATGACACGCTTCGCTCTCCTCGTAAGAGGGATCAATGTTGGCGGGAAAAACAAGGTCGTGATGGCAGAGCTTCGAAAGGAGCTTCAAACGATCGGGCTGGATGGGGTAGAGACCTACATCAATAGTGGCAATATCTTCTTTGAATCTGCTGCTTCTAAAGCAGAATTGGTAGATTTGCTGGGACATTTCTTTCGTGATCACTACCCCTTTATCCAGTCTTTTTCTCTCTTTTCAGCTGAGGACTATGCGCAAGATCTCGCTGCTCTACCAGCCTGGTGGCAGGAGGATCTGGCCCGCAAGGATGTTCTTTTTTACACAGAAGGCCTTGATCAGGATGCTGTCTGGGAGCTGGTCTCCTCTTTTTCACTCGGTGATGAAATCATCCATCGTGGGAATCTAGGGATCTACTGGGGCAAATACTCAGAAGAGACCTATACAAAGACAACTTACCACAGACAAGTCCTCAAGATGCCAGATTACCGTCTGTTGACCATTCGCAATGCCAATACATTTGACAAAATTGGCCAATTTTTAAGGAAATCATAAAGGAGATATGCAATGACATTATTAGCAAAAATCAATGAAACAGCTGCTTTTTTGAAAGGCAAAGGAATGGAAGCACCTGAGTTTGGCTTGATCCTTGGATCAGGTCTTGGAGAACTGGCTGAAGAAATCGAAAATCCAGTCGTAGTAGACTACTCTGAAATTCCAAACTGGGGTCGTTCAACAGTAGTCGGACACGCTGGTAAATTGGTTTATGGTGATCTCGCTGGACGTAAAGTCTTGGCCCTTCAAGGACGTTTCCATTTCTACGAAGGAAACCCACTAGAAGTGGTGACTTTCCCAGTTCGTGTCATGAAAGTTTTGGGCTGTGAAGGGGTTCTTGTTACCAACGCTGCCGGTGGTATCGGCTTTGGACCAGGTACCTTGATGGCCATCACAGACCACATCAACATGACTGGTCAAAACCCATTGATCGGCGAAAACTTGGATGACTTTGGTCCACGTTTCCCTGATATGTCGAAAGCTTATACACCTGAATACCGTGAGACAGCTCATCAAGTAGCAGATAAATTGGGTATCAAATTGGATGATGGGGTTTATATCGGTGTGACAGGTCCTACCTACGAGACTCCAGCTGAAATCCGTGCGTATAAGACTCTTGGAGCAGATGCTGTTGGTATGTCAACTGTTCCTGAAGTCATCGTTGCTGCTCACTCTGGTTTGAAGGTTCTTGGTATTTCATGTATTACCAACTTTGCGGCTGGTTTCCAAGAAGAGCTCAACCACGAAGAAGTAGTAGAAGTGACAGAGCGCGTCAAAGGCGACTTCAAAGGATTGCTAAAAGCGATTCTTGCTGAACTCTAATCCAATGAAAGTACGACTCCAAAGGCTGCCCTACGGACTGAGGTTTCTTCTAGCCACCTTATCATTAGGGATAGGGACGGGTCTGGTCGGAATTGCCTGTCATTATCTACTAGAAGGGGTGCAAGAGCTGGCCTTTGGCCAAGCTAGTTCGGATTTGCTCCAGCAATTTCAAGAAGCTGGAGGTCTCCGTAGATTTCTGGTCTTGTGTGTGACTGGGTGCTTAGCAGCTGGCTTCTGGTATGTCCTGCAAAAGCGTTATCAGATCCTGTCTATTCGCCAGCAAATTGACTTAGCTGGAGACAGGGAGCCAGCGCCCTTAGCCTATCTCCTTCATGCAGGAATGCAGGTGGCAATTGTCGGAGCAGGTGCATCGGTCGGAAAAGAAGGAGCCCCACGTGAGGTCGGGGCTCTTCTAGCTGGTCGGTTGTCGAAGGGATTCTCTCTAGCTCTCAAAGAGCGGAAAGTCTTGATCGCCTGTGGTGCTGGAGCTGGTTTAGCTGCGGTCTATCAGGTCCCCTTTGCCAGCAGCTTGTTTGTCTTTGAGACCTTAGGACTCGCCTACAGTTGGCAGAATCTTCTACTGGTTTTGACCAGTACTTATCTGGCCACCTGGGTCGCTCAGCCCATCGTTGGTCAGGAGGCCATTTATCACCTGTCCGCAGTCTCATGGTCGGCTAGCAGCTTCTTACAGGCTATTGTGATTGCTTTCTTGGTCACTCCCTTGGCTCTGGTCTTTGCTTTCCTCGCCAAGCGGGCTAGTCACAAACGGCGGAAGGACGGGACGGTCCTTTGGGCTCTTCCTCTAGCCTTTCTAGTGCTGGGGAGCCTAGTAGCCTTTTTCCCTATCTTTATGGGAAATGGCCAGGTACTAGCACAAGCCCTCTTGTCTAGTCAGCCGATTCCTTATCTTCCACTGACTCTTGCAGTGAAGGGGCTTATAGTTTACCTCCTCTTGCGCAATGGTGCCTATGGAGGGACCTTGACGCCATCATTTGCCTTAGGGATTGGATCTGGCTATCTAGTGACCTTGCTTTTGACAGTCCTTAGGATTCATCTGGATCCAGCTATAGGGATGTTACTTGGAGTTACAGTCTTTTTAGGGACGACCCTAGAAGCTCCTCTGACAGCCATTGCCCTGAGCCTTGGATTTACAGGGCAAACTTGGAATTTGTCTATTCCGCTTGTACTTGCGGCTGGTCTGTCATACGTGATTCGAAAGAGATGGGAGAAGAAATGATGAAGGTACATTTTGTACTGCATGAAACCTTTGAAGTGCCGGGCGCTTATCTAAAATGGGCACAGGAGCGTGGCCATCAAGTGACCACGACTAAAGTCTATGAGAATGAAACCTTACCAGAGTCAGTGGATGAGATTGACTTTTTGATCGTCATGGGAGGACCTCAATCGCCAGATGAAGATCGAGAAGCTTTTCCATACTACGATCCTCAGGCAGAGATTGAACTGATTCAAAAGGCCATGAAGGCAGATCGTTATATTGTTGGGGTCTGTCTGGGTGCCCAGCTCCTGTCTGTTGCCTATGGAGCGAAGTATGAGCACAGTCCGGAACGTGAGATTGGGGTTTATCCAGTGACCTTGACGCCTGAAGGACTCACAGATCCACATGTCGGTGAGTTTGGAAAAACTCTTGAAACTGGCCACTGGCATGGTGATATGCCAGGATTGACAAAAGATGCTGTTGTTCTTGCTACTAGTCAAGGGTGTCCACGTCAGATTATTCGCTTTAGTCCGAAACATTATGCCTTTCAAGCCCACTTGGAATTTGATCCAGAAGCAGTCGATCTCTTGATTGCTGCTGACGGTGAAGATGTTTTGGAAGAACAAAGTCAAAAATTGACCTTTGTTCAAAAACCTGAAGCCATTCGTGCTTACGATTATCGAGAAATGAATGCCAAACTCTTTGCGTTTTTGGATTCATTAACAAAATAAATAAAAAAAGAAAGGATGGGTTTACCGTATTCGCTGAACTGAATACGGGCGGAGAACTGTGTAAAAAAGATAAATCCTTCTAGATGCGGTGCATCTTTGTCGGATTTCCTATTTTTACTTTGCCTCTTTCACGCCTATTCTAAAAAAATAAAAAAGAAAGGTAGAGCATGTGTTCTAATTTGAACACGAGCGGAAAGCTCGGAAAATAGATAATCTGACTGAGAAATCAGGATTTCTCGTCAGATTCCTAATTTTCAGTCGCTTTCTGGTCGCTCTTTGTATCAAAAACTATGTCTATCCATATTGCTGCTAAGCAGGGTGAAATTGCTGATAAAATTCTTCTTCCTGGGGATCCTCTTCGTGCGAAATTTATTGCTGAGAACTTCCTTGAAGATGCTGTTTGCTTCAACGAAGTCCGTAACATGTTTGGTTATACAGGGACTTACAAGGGTCACCGTGTATCTGTCATGGGTACTGGAATGGGGATGCCATCCATCTCCATCTATGCGCGTGAGTTGATTGTCGACTACGGTGTGAAGAAATTGATCCGTGTGGGAACGGCTGGTTCTTTGAATGAGGATGTGCATGTTCGTGAATTGGTCTTGGCACAAGCTGCCGCAACCAACTCAAATATCATCCGCAACGACTGGCCTCAATACGATTTCCCACAAATCGCTAGCTTTGATCTTTTAGACAAGGCCTACCACATTGCTAAGGACCTTGGCATGACCACTCACGTGGGTAATGTCTTGTCATCAGATGTCTTCTATTCAAACTATGGTGAAAAGAACATCGAGCTTGGTAAATGGGGTGTGAAAGCTGTAGAAATGGAAGCAGCAGCTCTTTACTATCTTGCTGCTCAACACCATGTGGATGCGCTTGCCATCATGACGATTTCAGACAGTTTGGTCAATCCAGATGAGGACACAACTGCTGAAGAACGTCAAAATACTTTCACAGACATGATGAAAGTTGGTCTTGAGACCTTGATTGCAGACTAATGGCAAAATTCCTTCATGATGAATGGCTCTACGATCTCCAAAATTATCACTACAGCCGGGCTCTGCGCTCTATCAAACAGCAGGAAGAAGTACCGGATTTGTTGGTGAGCTTACTGCAGTTAATGGCGGAGCGTCGTGAACTCAATATCCAACCCGTCATGAATCAAAAGTTGAGAACCGAGTTGCTAGAGGCGACTGGTTTTCAGCTTTTTTGGCATGAAGATCCAGAAGATGAGCAGTTGGCCAATTACCTTTATGACTTAGAGGCGAAGTTGCGAAATGAGCAGATTATTGACTTTGTTCGTGCCGTTAGCCCAGCTATCTATCGGATCTTTATGCGATTGATTCAGTTGAAAATTCCTGATATTACTAACTATATTCATAACTCCAAAGAATCGAGTTATGACCGTTGGAAGTTTGAGAGCCTGCATGCGTCCGACAACCCTATCCTGCAGCAATTCCACAGCGAAAGTGTGGTCAATTCATCCAGTTTGACGGAGTTGATTGTGCAGTTGGATTTGCCAGATAGCGTCAAAGTTGCGGCCCAACAATTGCGGGAGTTAGAAAAATCAGTTCGCAACCCCTTGGCCCACTTGATCAAGCCCTTTGATGAAGAAGAGCTCCATCGGACGACGGGTTTCTCATCTCAGGATTTTATGAAGAATTTGGTTGACCTTGCAAGCTACACAGGCATCCATTACGATCAAGCTAACTTTTATTTTGATCAGGCCAATGCTGTCATGGAAGAGCTACTAAAGGAGAAGTAGATGGATAAGATTGCGCAATTACAGGAGATGATTGATCAGAGTCAACGGATCGTGTTTTTCGGTGGAGCAGGAGTTTCCACGGAGTCAAATATTCCAGATTTTCGAAGTTCAGACGGTGTCTATAGTGTTCAGTTGGGGCGGCATTTGACAGCTGAGCAATTGGTCTCCCATACCATGTTTGAGCGCTATCCAGAAGACTTTTTCGACTTCTATAAGAAATACCTACTCTACCCAGATGCCAAGCCCAATGCAGCCCATCGCTATCTGGCTCGGCTTGAAGAGACCGGTAAACTCAAGGCGGTGGTGACACAAAATATTGATAGTCTCCATGAAATGGCGGGGTCTAAGAAAGTCTTGAAACTCCATGGTAGTGCTGACCGTAATTACTGTACGGGTTGCCAGCGATTTTATGATTTAGAGGCCTTTCTAGCTTTAGAAGGCCCAGTTCCACACTGTTTGGACTGTGGTAAGGTGGTCAAGCCGGATGTGACTCTCTACGAGGAACCTCTTGATATGGAGGTCTTTAGTCAAGCAGCCCAAGCCATCCAAGAGGCTGATTTGCTGATTATCGGTGGAACCTCTCTTGTGGTCTACCCAGCAGCTAGCTTGATCCAGTATTTCCAAGGGAAGAAGCTGGTTGTCATCAATAAGACCAGTATCCCACAAGACAAGCAAGCAGACCTAGTTATCGAAGGAAAAATTGGAGAAGTATTTTCTCAATTAAGACCATAAAAAATATCTGAGTGAACATGGATCACTCAGATATTTTTTTACTTATCAAACTTCACTTCCTCAAGCAAGTATTCGATGAATTTTTCTCCCATTTTTGAGAGGGCTGTTTTTTCATGTTTGATGTAGACCAGCTCGATCGGGTCTTCGATATCAAGGGGAATGGAGACGATGTTATTTCCGTTGAGATTGCTGTTGAGGATCCCGGTCGCAATGGTGTAGCCATCTAGACCAATCAAGAGATTAAAGAGGGTCGCCCGGTCACTAACGACGATGGATTTCTTATGATGCTCTTGAGAGAGGATCTCTTCTGAGAAGTAGAAGGAATTGTGGGTTCCTTGGTCATAGCTAAGGTATGGGAAATCTTCCAGATCTGACAAGTGAACGATCTCTTTCTTGGCAAGAGGATTGGTCTTGCTGACAAAGATATGAGGTTGCGCTGTAAAGAGGTGGGTGGCAATCAGGTGATTATCATCCAGCATCTTAGAGAGGACATCGCGGTTGTAGCTATTCAAAAAGAGTACGCCAACCTCGCTGCGGAAGTTCTTGACGTCATCGATGATCTCCCAAGTCCGCGTCTCCCGTAGGAAGAGCTCGTATTTTTCCATGTCGCTTTTCTTCAATAGTGAAACGAAGGCCTCAACCACGAAGGCGTAGTGCTGTGAAGAGACGCTGAAAAGCTCACGAGAGCCCACAGGATTTTTATAGCGCTCGGACAAGAGGTCAATCTGCTCCACCACCTGGCGGGCATAAGAGAGGAACTCCATCCCATCGCGGGTCAAAGTGATCCCTTTGGGATTTCGGATAAAGATTTCAATTCCCATCTCATTTTCCAAGTCCTTGACAGCATTGGAAAGGCTAGGTTGAGTGATGAAGAGTTGTTTTGCGGCCTCATTCATAGAGCCGGTTTCGACGATTTTGATAATGTATTGTAATTGTTGTATTCTCATGCTTTTATTTTAACATAAAAAAGCGCGTTTTTCCCGTAAAATGTGGTCTTTCAAGGACTGTATGAGAATAAGACAGGCTGAGGTAGGTAATAGGAAGTAGGCTAGATCAAATAGTTAAAAAATAGAAGATTGGAAACAAAATCTACATCTGGGGACTGATTTTGATGGAAAAATACAGTTTTGCCTTGCTGAAGGTAAGATCTGATTGATAGAATGGTAAAAAATTGATTGAGGAGATCTTATGAAAAAACTCGTTTCCTGGTATAAGAAAAAGGATAAGGAATTGGAAACCCATTTCACAGCTGGTCTGTTGCAGATCAATTTTGTGACCAATGCTCTGATTCTATTGGCCTTTTACATCTATTTGGTTATTAGTCAGTCGCTCTACGCAATTAAGGATCCATTCATTCAATTTAGTTTTCTTGCTATAGTATCCTTTACGATGGAGGTCTTGCCCTATGGTGTGACCTTAGCCCTTTTTGTTCCCAATATTTTTGTCATTATCTATGGGATCGGTCGGTGGTCTAGCCTCCAGTTCAAAGAAGCTGAAGAAGAAGCTCTCAAAGATCCGGATTTGTTTGAAGATAGGGTGCCAAAGGAAGGAAAAGGGACAAGAGAAGATGACGCATCTCTTATGAAGGAAAAGCAAGAATCACCTAATCCTAAGCCTGTCAAAAAGAAAAAGCAACAGCCTACAATTGTTCTTTGGTTTGGTCTCTTTGGTTGCTTTCTCGAAGCGATTTTCATTTACATCGTCAAGGAGATGACCTTTTACGAATGGAATGAGCCCTTGATCAATTCTCAGAAACATGCCTTGATCTGGTCTGGCGCCTATCCGACCTTCTTTACACTGGCAGCTCTTACTTTACTAGCCTTGATTATCTATTCCTACCGGGATGCGAATTCACTTTCGCCGTTAGCAAATGTCTTCTGTATTAGTGGCATTCTAGGAGGAGTGGTTCTCCTCTTAGTTTTTGATAATCAACTGCAGGTAGCAAGTTTTCACACCTTTTTCTTACTGATCTATTCCATCCATCTCTTATGGGTTCGCATTAAGGAGTGGCAGGAAGATCGAACAGAGATAAGCTATGAGAATCGTCTACTTCAATGGCTCCATCAGCTCTTAAACAAGTCGCGCAACTGGCCATGGCTAGCGGTCCTTATCGCTATTCCAACCCTTGCCCTTGTTGTCCTTGTTCTCATGCTCTTTGGGCAGCAGCCGGATTCCATGATCAAGGCATGGACCAATACAGCTGATTGGGCCTTCTCACAGAAGATCCCTCCTCAGAATCTTATCATTGATGAGCACTATCTCTGTACGGTTGCGGCTGGGGGGCATGAAAAAGTTGTCAAGCCCCAGCGGATGGGCATCCGCCACGGTCATCCAGTCGTTGTCAATCGCCAGCTTTGTATTGCCAATGCCTTTGAACAGGTACTAGAAGAAAAGACGCCGCGATTCCATCGCTTCTTGCGTCGCAATTACGACCGCTATGGCTATCCCTTTGCTAAACACATCAAGAAGAAATGGGCTATGGACCTGATTTACTACCTAATGAAACCCTTGGAATGGCTCTTTTTACTTGTTCTTTATCTAGTTGATCGTAAGCCTGAAAATCGAATTGCCATGCAATACATCAAACCGATCCCAGAAGATTTTGACCCCAAGAAAGCTTCGTAAGCTACCGATTTCTACTTGACAAGCGAGAAGGAGCGCGATATAATGAGACAAATTTAACCTTTAAGAGGTCCAGAGAGGCCTGCAAGGAAAGACGGAATAAAGATCAGCGGACGGAGTCTAGCTGACCATTTGTGGGACCTTGCTTTTGCGAGGTCTTTTTTGCTGAAAGAAAGAAGAGGAAACCAATGGTCAGTGACAGTTGTAAAAAACGCTTTGGCAAAATCATGATGGAGGAGATGGAGCTCGTCGCTCAAGAAGAAATCGCTCCCCGCATCTATTCTATGATCTTGAAGGGGGAAATGGTGGCGCAGATGCTGCCAGGTCAATTCCTTCATATCCGCGTCCCTGATGGGGCCAAGCTCCTTCGCCGTCCGATTTCAATTTCTGAGATTGATCCTGAGACACAGACGTGTCGCTTGATCTACCGCATCGAAGGTGGGGGGACAGCTATCTTTTCCCAATTGCCAATCGGTAGCAAACTCAGTGTCATGGGGCCTCAGGGAAATGGCTTTGATCTCACTAATCTCGGTCAAGGTCAGAAAGCCTTGATCATCGGTGGCGGTATCGGTGTTCCTCCTTTGGTCCAAGTGGCCAAACAACTCCATGAGCAAGGGGTGGAAGTTGAAGTGGTTGTCGGCTTTGCGACCAAA